>Ga0196977_1000008_pt1 | contig 235860 bp, 248 predicted proteins | sample S3v_1013CmetaG_FD_148634 | JGI IMG/M metagenome (GOLD analysis project Ga0196977, IMG submission 148634) | Soil microbial communities from Anza Borrego desert, Southern California, United States - S3+v_10-13C | ecosystem: Environmental > Terrestrial > Soil > Desert | place: USA: California...
GCGGCGGCGGTGGCGGCATGCCTCCGCAGGTCGTCGGCGAGGCCAAGGGCGTCGTCAAATTCTTCAACGGTCAGAAGGGCTTCGGCTTCATCGTCCGCGACGATGGGGGCGACGACGTGTTCGTCCATATTTCGGCGGTCGAGCAGGCCGGCCTGACCGGGCTCGCCGAAGGGCAGCCGCTCGAGTTCACCCTGGTGGACCGGGGCGGGCGCGTGTCGGCGACGGACCTCAAGATCGACGGCGATCCGCTGCCGGTCGAGGATCGCGGCCCCCGCGACAAGCCGCAGCGCGAGCTGACCGGCGAGAAGGCGACGGGCACGGTCAAGTTCTTCAACGCCACGAAGGGCTTCGGCTTCATCACCCGCGACGACGGGCAGCCGGACGCCTTCGTCCACATCTCGGCGGTCGAGCGGGCCGGCATGGTCTCCCTGAACGAGGGCGACCGGGTCGAGTTCGAGCTGGAGGTCGACCGGCGCGGCAAGACCGCGGCGGTGAACCTGGTTCCGATCCAGTAACCGGGAGCCCCGGCGGGCTGAGCTAGAGGGCGTCGCGGCCACGGTCGCGGCGCCCTTTCTCTTTTGCCGTCATTGCGAGCGGAGCGAAGCAATCCAGTGTCCGAGGCCTGCTGGACTGCTTCGTCGCTTTGCTCCTCGCAATGACGAGGAGGGCTTGTGAAGCCTCGGTATTTCCACGGATCGTGCTGAACGGATCGTCAACCATTGTCGGCGACCCGGCGTCCACCTTTGCCGTTTACCAAGGGCGGCATGGAAAGCGTGCTACTCGCGGCCGCAATGATGGCTGCTTCGACAAATGCTGCCCCGGTCAACGGACCGGCGGCCGGGGACGTGCTGAACCAGCGCTGCTTCCGGCTGATGGCCGATCTGGCCGAGGACCGGGACCCCAGGGTCCAGGGCCTCGGCCGGATGGCCGCGCAGTATTTTCTTGGCCGGATCGACGCGGCCGACCCCGGCTTCGATTCCGACGCCGCCATGGACGCGCCTGCGCCCACGGGCGCGGAACGGCAAAGACTGCTCGGGCAATGCGGCGACGCCATGCAGGCCGGCGGGCGGGACTTCCGCATGATCGGCCGGCAGCTTGCGCCGCGGGGGCGGCCGACGGTCTAGGCTTCCGGATTCGGGCACAAGCTCCGTTCGCCCTGAGCCTGTCGAAGGGCCTTACTTCCCTGCACTGAAGTCAAGGAAGGGCTTCGACAGGCTCAGCCCGAACGGGTTACTGGGAGTGGGTGAGGTCAATCTCCCCACCGGGAAGCAAACCGTCCGGATGGACTCGTCCGGCAGTTAACCCTCCTCCGTTCGGGCCGAGCCTGTCGAAGCCCGCTTCTTCTCTTCAGCGTTTCGGGCCAAGGCGCTGATCAGCCTCCAGTCCCCCCGGATCAGGGCCAGCTTCTTCGCCCTGCGCCAGCCCTTGATCTGCCGCTCGGCCTGCAGCGCCTCGTAGCGGCTGGGGAACTCGTCCGCCCAGACCAGGGTGACGGGCAGGCGCGTCGAGGTATAGCCCTTGATCAGGCCGGATTGATGCGCTCCGATCCGCGCGTCGAGATCGTCCGTATGCCCGACGTAGAAGCTGCGGTCGGCGCAGTGGAGCATGTAGGCCCAGAAGCCCATGAGCGGAGAGAAACAGAAGGGGAGGGCTTCGACAAGCTCAGCCCGAACGGAATTGGATGCTTCTCAAGTCAGGGGTCAGGTCACCATCCTGCGCAATGTCCCGACCGTGTCCGCTTCGTTCGCCGGCTTGTCCGTGCGGATGCGGGAGATGCGGGGGAAGCGCATGGCGAGGCCGGATTTGTGGCGCTTCGAGAGGTGGATGGAATCGAAGGCGACTTCGAGGACCAGGGTCTTCTCGACCTCGCGGACCGGGCCGAAGCGGCCGATCGTGTGGTTGCGCACGAACCGGTCCAGCCATTTCAGCTCCTCGTCGGTGAAGCCGAAATAGGCCTTGCCGACCGGAAGCAATTCGCCGCCGCCTTCCTCGGTCCAGCAGCCGAAGGTGTAATCGGAATAATAAGAGGAGCGCTTGCCGCTGCCGCGGGCGGCGTACATCAGCACGCAGTCGGCGACGAGCGGATCGCGCTTCCACTTGTACCAGAGCCCGGCGCGGCGGCCGGCGACATAGGGGGAATCGCGGCGCTTCAGCATCACGCCCTCGATCGCGGCGTCGCGGGCGCCGGCGCGGATTTCCTCCAGCGTCTCGAAATCCCAGGCCTCGATCACTGCAGAGACATCGAAGCGGTCGGGGTCGAGCGTGGCGGCGAAGGCTTCGAGCCGCGGGCGCCGCTCGATGAGCGGGAGCGCGCGTAAATCCTCATGCCCGTCGAAGAGGATGTCGTAGAGCCGGACGAAGGCCGGATAGTCGCCGAGCATCCGCGCCGACACGATCTTGCGGCCGAGCCTTTGCTGCAGCGCGTTGAAGCTCGCCGCTCCCGCCGTTTCCAGGGCGCCGCCCTGGGCCTCGCCCTTCACCAGCAGCTCGCCGTCGAGCACGCCCTCGCGGGCGAAGGCCCCGGCCACGTCGGGAAAGCTGCCGGTAATGTCGTCGCCGGCCCGGCTGTAGAGGCGGGTTTCGCCGCCGGCATGGACGAGCTGGACGCGGATCCCGTCCCATTTCCATTCGGCGAGATAGTCGTCGAGCGAGACCCTGGTCTCCTCGAGCGCATGGGCGAGCATGAAGGGGCGGAAGACGGGGACGTTCTCTGCCGTCGGCTGCGGGCCTTTGCCCTCGGCCCAGTCGAAGATCGCCTGGTAGGGCGGGCCGATGCCGTGCCAGACCTCCTCGACCGCGTCGACGTCGAGCCCGAAGGCCTCGGCCAGCGCCACCTTGGCCAGCCGCGCCGAGATGCCGATGCGCAGCGCGCCCGTGGCGAGCTTCAGCAAGGCGAAGCGGCCGCTGATGTCGAGATGGTCGAGCATGGTCGCGAGCGCGCCCGGCGCCTCGGCGCGGCCCAAAGAAGCGAGCCGCTCGACCACCGCGGCGAGACGCAAGGTGCCGTCGTCCATGTCCGGCGCCTGTCCCTCCGGCACGGGCCAGAGCAGGGACACGGTCTCGGCCATGTCGCCGACATAGTCGCGGCTCATATAGAGCAGCACCGGATCGACCCGTTCCTCGGCGATGGCGCGGATCGCGGCGGGCTTCACCGCCGGCAGGTTGAGCTCGCCGGTCAAAGCGGCGAGGGCATAGCCGCGGTCCGGATCGGGGGTCCGCCTCAGATAGTCGCCGATCAGCTTCAGCTTGGCGGTGCGCGAGCGCGTGTAGACGAGCGCATCGAGCAGCTGGGAAAAATCGCGCATCGCCGGGCTTCTTTTCCGTTTCCTTAGGGCCGCTGGACTATGATCGGACCCGCCTCCCAGTTCCGCGCAGGATGCGCTTACCCACGGACCATGCAAGCCCGATGACGTTCAAACGCTTTCTGCTGCTCTTGGCCGCTTTGCTCCTGCTCCTGCTCGGCTGGAGCTACTGGCGCGCGATCGCCGATCCGGCGGTACGCGAGGCGCGGGTGGAACTGCCCGGCTTCCCGGCCGGCCAGGCGCCGGTCCGCGTCGCCCTGCTCTCCGACCTCCACGTCCAGGGGCCGGACATGCCGCCCGAGCGGCTCGCGCGGATCGTCGAGCAGGTCAACGCGCAGCGGCCGGATCTGGTGCTGATCGCCGGGGATTTCGTCGGGGACCGCTCGCTCGCCAGCCAATATTCGACCGCAGAGACGGTGGCGCCGCTGGCCGGGCTGAGATCGCGGCTCGGCACCTTCGCCGTGCTCGGCAACCACGATTACTGGCGCAACGGTCGCGAGGTGCGCGACGCGCTGACCCGGATCGGGGTGCGGGTGCTCGCCAACCAGGCGGTGCAGGCGGGGCCGCTGGCGCTGGGCGGGCTGGACGACCAGCGGACGGGGCATAATCGCGACCAGCAGACCTACAGCGCAATGCGGGCCCTGTCCGGCGCGCGCGTGCTGCTGAGTCACAGCCCCGATCCCTTTGCGACCTTGCCGCCCGATATCGGCCTGATGCTCGCCGGCCACACCCATTGCGGGCAGATCAGGCTGCCGCTCTACGGCGCCTTGACCAACGATTCGGCCTATGGCGAGCGTTATGCCTGCGGCTTCGTCGAGCAGAACGGGCGCAAGCTGATCGTCACCGCGGGGCTCGGCGCGAGCATCCTGCCGCTCCGCCTCGGGGCGGCGCCGGACTTCTGGATCGTGACGATCGGCCCGCGGGCGGGCCGCTAGACCAGCCGGAGTGCGTTCACGGCGGCGATGAAGCCGGCGATCAGGAACAGGGCCGCGCCGGCATAACGGATCGCGCGCAGCGGTACCGCCGTCTGCAGTTTCTCGCCGAGGAAGAGCGCCGGCAGGCAGGCGGCGAGCGCGCCCGCCGTGGCGCCGGCGGCGGCGAGCGGGGCGCTGTCGAAGCGGCCGGCGAGCGCGAAGGTCAGGAACTGGGTGCGGTCGCCCATTTCGGTGGCGAGGCAGAGGATGAAGGCGGTGAGCAGCGGCAGCCTGAGCGTTGCCTGCCGGGGCGGGCGGCGGCGGATCAGGCCGGAGGCGCCGGCGAAGAGCAGGGCCAGCGCGAGCAGCAGGGTCTGCGCGCGCACGTTGATCGCGCCGGCGATATAGGCGCCGGCAAAGGCGGCGATGATGTTGCTGGCCGCGAGCGCGAGGAGGAGGCCGGCGAGCACGAGCAGGGGCCGCCGGGTCCGCTCGGCAAGCATCGCGGTGACGAGCTGCGTCTTGTCGCTCCAGCCCGCGAGCAAAGCGGCGACGAAGGCGGTGACCAGGGCTTCCATGAAGGGGCTTTACGCCCCGAGACGGATCGAGACCGAGGCGAGCATCGCCTGCTCGGCGGCGGCGTCGAGGCGCTCGCAGCCGATCGCGTCGCGCAGCCGGTCGAAATAGAGGCCTGCCGGGCAGCCGCGCGGCTCGGCAGCGATCGCGCGAGAAAGGGCGTCGGCGACGGCGGCGACCGGGAGGAGGCCGTAAGCGAGGGCGAGGGTGCGGATCGCGCCGACTTGGCTCATGAACTCGCGGACGGTCAGGCGGGCGGCGGCCCGCTGCAGCTGGTCCAGGCGATCGCAGAGATCGGCCCGCACGACCATCATCCCGTCGAGGTCCACCCGCATGTCCCGCTCCTCAGGCCCTGATCGGGCCTTTGGCGACACAATGCGTCATCCCGGTTACCATGGCGTTAACCATGCGTTCTGCCGGGATTCAGGTGCGCCGCCCTTGACAATCCGGCCCTCCCCGGGCAGAGGCGCGCGGCAAGCAGGGCGGCGGTTTCGCCGCTTTCTTTTTTCGCACCAGTTTCAAGAGGGGCCCGTCATGGCCAAGCCGACCACGGTCAAGATCAAGCTCGTCAGCTCCGCCGACACCGGCTTCTTCTACGTGACCAAGAAGAATCCGCGGAACATCACCGAGAAGATGACCTTCCGGAAATATGATCCGGTCGCGCGCAAGCACGTCGAGTTCAAGGAAGCCAAGATCAAGTGACGTCGCGGGCGGGCGCGTCCCCGTCCTGATCGTCATCGCCGATCTCTTCAGGAGCGGTCTCGCCTTCCGGCGCGGCCGCTTCCTCCGTTTCCGGGTCCTCGCTCCCGGCCTCGGCCGTCGCCCGCGCCGCCGCGGCATCGAGCAGCGCCCGCACGGCGCCGACGAACTTCAGCACCGAGATCGGCTTGGAAACATAGCCCTCGGCGCCGGCGTCGCGGATCCGTTCCTCGTCGCCCTTCGCCGCGTAGGCGGTGACCGCCATGATCGGGATCGGCCGGAGCTCCTCGTCGGCCTTGATCTGCTCGATCAGCTCCAGCCCGGTGATGTGCGGCATCTGGATGTCCATGACGATGAGGTCGGGGACGAAGGCGCGGGCGGTGGCGATCGCCTCGCGGCCGTCGCGGACCGGCTCGGCGACATAGGCATGCGCGCGCAACAGGTCGCAGAACAGCTTCAGATTGAGCTCGTTGTCCTCGACAACCAGGATTTTTTGTCCCACCGGGCACCCGTAGATGATGCGGAACCAACAGACAAATGACGGCGAGACGCTGGCGCTTGGGGCGCTCGGCTGGGTGCTCGCGGAGGACGACCGCGCCGCGCGGCTGCTGGCCTTGACCGGGCTGACGCCCGAGACCCTTCGGGCGCGGATCGAGGACCGGGCCTTCCTCGCCGCGGTGCTGCGCTTCCTCGAAAATCACGAGCCCGATCTGGTCGGTTGCGCGAGCGCGCTCGGCGTGCCGCCGCCGGCCCTGGTCGCGGCGCGGCAGGAGCTGGAGGAATGAGCCGGCCGCTGCTGATCTCGGACTGCGACGACGTGCTGCTCCATTTCGCGCCGCACTTCGCCGATTATGTCGCCGAGGCTTATGGCTATCACTTCCGGCTGGGTTCGCCCGGCTTCGTCGACGCGCTGACGAACGAGGCCGGCATCCCGGTGCCGCGCGAGCGGGCGTGGGAGCTGCTCAATGCCTTCTTCGACGCCGAGATGCACCGTCAGCACCTGGTCGACGGCGCGCTCGACGCCCTGAGGACGATCGGCGCGGAGGCGGACATCGTCATCCTCACCAATATCGGCGACCAATATCATGCCAATCGGGTCGAGCAGCTGGAGCGGCTGGAGATCCGCCACCGCGTGCTCTGCAACCAGGGCGGCAAGGGGCGGCCGGTGCTGGAGCTGGTCGAGGCGATGCAGCCGACCGCCACCGTCTTCGTCGACGATCTGCCCGTGCATCACGAATCGGTCGCGACCCACGCCCCGGACGTCTGGCGGCTGCACATGATCGCCGAACCACTGATGGCCGCCGCCGCGCCGGCCTCGCCCTTCGCCCATGCCCGGATCGACCGGTGGGACGAGGCGCTTCCCTGGGTGCTGGAGAAATTGCGCGGCGCTTGACCGGGCAGCGGCGGCGGTGCTTAGCGGGCGCATGACCGACAGCATCTCCGCCCGCCTTGCCGAGCTCGGCATCCACCTGCCCGATCCCGCCGCCCCCGTCGCAGCTTATGTGCCGGCGGTGGAGATTGGCGGGCTGCTCTACATTTCCGGCCAGCTCCCGTTCCGCGAGGACGGCTCGCTGATCACCGGCCGGCTCGGCGAGGATTATGACGTCTCGCACGGCCATGAGGCGGCGGAGCGTTGCGGCGTGATGCTGATCGCGCAGATGAAGAAGGCTTTGGGCTCGCTCGACCGGGTCGAGCGGATCGTGCGGCTCGGCGCCTTCGTCGCCTCGGACCCGCATTTCACCGACCAGCCCAAAGTCGCCAACGGCGCCTCCGAGCTGATGGAGAAGGTGTTCGGCGAGGCCGGGCGCCATGCCCGCGCGGCGGTCGGCGTGCCGGTGCTGCCGCGGGGCGCCGCCGTCGAGGTGGACGCGATTGTCGCCGTCAAGGGAGACTGAGCTCCGGCGCCTGATCGCGCGGCCCTTCGCGCACCGGGGGCTGCACGGCCAGGGGCGGATCGAGAACAGCCGCGCCGCCTTCGAGGCCGCGATCGAGGCGCGGCACGGGATCGAGCTGGACGTGCAGGCGAGCCGCGACGGGCAGGCGATGGTCTTCCACGACGAAAGGCTCGACCGGCTGGCCGAGCATGCGGGGCCGATCTGCGGGATGGTGCGCGGCGAGCTGGAGCGGATTCGCCTCCGCGATTCGGACGAGACGATTCCGTCGCTGGCCGAGGTGCTGGCGCTGATCGCGGGCCGGGCGCCGCTGCTGATCGAGGTGAAAGCGCCGGGCCGCGAGGTGGGCGCGCTCAGCCGAGCGGTCGCCGACGCGCTGAACGGCTATGACGGGCCGGTGGCGGTGATGAGCTTCAATCCCGAGGTCGGGCAATGGTTCGCGCGGCATGCCCCGAAAAGGCTGCGCGGGCTGGTGGTGACCGAGAAGGGGAGGAAATGGCGCGGCTGGCTGAGCCGGCGGCTGGCGCTGTGGCGGAGCAGGGCCGATTTCCTCGCCTATGACATTCGGGACCTGCCCTCCGCCTTCGCGGAAAGCGCGCAGCGGCGCGGGCTGCGCGTGCTGACCTGGACGGTGCGGACGATGAGCGAGCGGGCCCGCGCCGCCGAGCATGCCGACCAGATCATCTACGAGGTCGCCCCGCGATGAGCGGCGAGCCGGTCGTCGCGCGGGTTGGCGGCGGCGTCGCCGAATTCGACGCGGCGGCGTGGGACGCCTGCGCCGGCACGGACGATCCGTTCCTGGGCCACGCCTTCCTCTCCGCCCTGGAGGAATCCGGGAGCGCGACGGCCGCAACGGGCTGGCGGCCGCTGCCGATCGCGATCGACGGGCCGGACGGGGCCCCGGCCGCCCTGATGCCGGCCTGGCTCAAGAGCCACAGCCTCGGCGAATATGTGTTCGACCATGGCTGGGCCGATGCCTGGGAGCGGGCCGGCGGGGATTATTATCCGAAGCTGCAGATCGCGGTGCCGTTCACGCCGGTGCCGGGGCGGCGGCTGCTGGCGAAGGAGCCGGCCCTCGCGCCGGCCCTGATTGCGGCGGCCGAGCGGCTGGTCGAGGCCAACGGCCTGTCGTCGGCGCACGCCACCTTCATCGCGCCGGAGCAGGTGAGCCTGTTCGAGCAGGCCGGCTGGCTGATCCGTGCCGACAGCCAGTTCCACTGGCTGAACGAGGGGTTCGGCAGCTTCGAGGACTTCCTGGGCACGATGTCCTCGCGCCACCGCAAGTCGATCCGGCGGGAGCGGGAACGGGCGGTCGAGGGCCTGGAGATCGTTCATCTGACGGGCAGCGACCTCAGGGAGGCGCATTGGGACGCCTTCTGGCATTTCTACCAGGATACTGGCGCGCGCAAATGGGGCCATCCCTATCTGACCCGCGCCTGCTTCTCCCTGCTCGGCGAGCGGATGGCGGACCGGCTTCTGCTGATCCTCGCGCTCCGCGACGGCCGGCCGATCGCCGGGGCGCTGAACGTGATCGGCGCGGAGGCGCTTTACGGCCGCTATTGGGGCGCGCTCGAGGAGGTGCCCTTCCTCCATTTCGAGCTCTGCTATTACCAGGCGATCGACGCCGCCATCGCCCGCGGCCTCTCCCGCGCCGAGGCGGGGGCGCAGGGCCGGCACAAACTGGCGCGCGGCTACCGGCCGGTGCCGACCTTCTCGGCCCATTATCTCGCCGATCCGGGCTTCCGGCGGGCGGTCGCGGATTTCCTTGAGCGCGAGCGCGCCGCGGTGGTGCACGAGATTCATGCGCTGGGTGAAATGACGCCGTTCAAGCGGGGGTAACCGCGAGGGACGGCGGGCGGCAAGCTCTACGGCTGGGCGCTGACGGTTGGAGCGTCGGCGTCGGTCCGGTGGGCGCGATAGACGATATTATAGACCAGCCAGATGCAGGCGAATACCGGAACGGCAAGCGCCTTGAGGGCCGCCCAAGTCGTGTGCCAGTCCCAGGAGGGAACGATATCAAAGATGAAGGCCAGCACGCCGAGGCCTTCCAACCAGGCCACGAACCAGATCGCCAGAAAGGCGAAAATTCGGGCCCAGTCGGCCCAGCGGCCGTTGCGCCAGACACCGTAGATAGTCGCCGCCGCCAGAATGACGGCATCCACAATCAACACCCAGGCAAATACCAGGATGTGGTTTCTAGGCTGTACCAGGTGATCGAATCCAAATTCTCCACGATCGGATGCAAGCCATCGCGCCCATTGTTCCAAAGCTTCGTGGTGATCCCAGATGACGTAAGCACCGCGTGCCGTCACATAGAGGGCAAGCGCGACGTTGACGAGGACGGCGTATTTGAAGATCGCCTGATAGCGCTGCATGGTTGCCCGCCCGTCAATTACCGCCCGATTCTAGCCGAGGCTCGATTGCTGCACCACCAAGCAATAGTGAGATTTTGACGGAGCAGTTAAACCGTGTGGGCCTGCGTTCCGGGCGTGCGTCCCCGGCTTACACTAGTCGAGCCGGGCTCAGGAGCGTAGCGACCCAGGATGTGCTCCGGCGAAGGCCGGAGCGTTGGGTGAAAATGCAGCGTCCGCTCGCGCAACGCTCCGGCCTTCGCCGGAGCACGATCGCGCCCCCCGGCCCTTCGTCGAACCATCGCTTGTCCACGTCCCGCCAGCCCCTATGATCCGCGCCACAAGCTGAACGGCGAGGGGCGAGTCATGCGGAAGGTTCTGGCGGGGCTGGCGGTCATTCTTCTCTGGACGGGCGCCGCACCGGCCGTGCCGCCCTCGGGGCCGGAGCGGCTGTTTACAGCGCGCGACCTGTTCGACCTCGAGGCCGCGGACGATCCGCAGATCAGCCCGGACGGGCGCTGGATCGCCTATACGCGGCGCTCCGGCGACATCATGACCGACCGCTTCCGCCGCTCGATCTGGCTGGTCGACACGGCGACCGGACGGCAGATGCCGCTCGCGCGCGATGCCTCGCAGCCGCGCTGGTCGCCGAGCGGGGACCGGCTCGCCTACATCGCCGCGGCCGATGGCGGGCGTCCGCAGCTCTACGTCCGCTGGATGCAGTCGGGCGAGGCGGTGCCGATCACCGGCCTCGGCTTCGCGCCGAGCGGGATCGCCTGGTCGCCGGACGGGCGGCAGCTCGCCTATTCGATGTTCGTGCCCGACGAGGGGCAAAGGCTGGGCCCGGCGCAGGCGCGGCCCGAGGGGGCCCAGTGGGCCGAGCCGCTGCAGGTGATCACCGCGGTCACCTACCGGGCCGACGGCCAGGGCTATCTGCACGCCGGCTATGACCAGCTCTTCCTTGTCTCCTCCGAGGGCGGGGCGCCGCGTCAGCTCTCCTACGGGCCGTACAATAATGGCGGGCCGCTCAGCTGGACGCCGGACGGGCGGACCTTGCTGTTCAGCGGCAACCGCTCGCCGGGCTGGGAGCGGGACGGGTTCAACACCGAAGTCTATGCGCTCGACATCGCCTCCAACCGGATCACCGCGCTGACCGACCGCGATGGCCCCGACGCCGAGCCGGTCGTGTCGCCGGACGGCCGGCTGGTCGCCTATACCGGCTATGACGATGCCGCGCGGCGCAGCTACGAGAACAATGTCCTCTACGTGATGAACCCGGACGGCTCGAACAAGCGGGCGCTGACCGGCGGGCTCGACCGGGCGGTGGGGACCCCGGTCTGGGCCGCGGACAGCCGTTCCATCTTCGTCCAGTATGACGAGCACGGCATGCCGAGGATCGCGCGCGTCGGCCTGGACGGCTCGATCCGCACCGTCGCCGAGGGGATGGCGGGCGCGGATTTCGACCGGCCCTATACGGGCGGCCGGTTCAGCGTGGCGCGGGACGGCGCGATCGCCCTGACGGGCGGCAGCGCAACCCGGCCGCCGGACGTGGTGCTGGTCCGCGGCGGCCAGCGCCGGGCGCTGACCCGGCTCAATGCAGAGCTGCTCGACAACAAAAGGCTCGGCGAGGTGCGGCACATCCGGGTGGCCTCCTCGGTCGACCAAAGGCCGATCGACGCCTGGCTGACCTTGCCGCCCAATTATGTGGCGGGGCAGCGTTATCCGTTGATCCTGGAGATCCATGGCGGGCCCTTCGCCGCCTACGGCCCGCATTTCTCGACCGACAACCAGCTCTATGCGGCGGCGGGCTATGTCGTGCTCTCGGCCAATCCGCGCGGCTCGACCTCCTATGGCGCCGAGTTCGCTAACCTCATCCACCATGCCTATCCCGGGCAGGATTATGACGATCTGATGAGCGTGGTGGACGCGGCGATCGCGCAGGGCTTCGCCGATCCGGAGCGGCTCTTCGTCACCGGCGGCTCGGGCGGCGGCGTGCTCACCGCCTGGATCGTCGGCAAGACCAACCGCTTCCGCGCCGCGGCGACGCAGAAGCCGGTGATCGACTGGGCGAGCTTCGTGCTGACCGCGGACGGTCCCGCGGTCTTCTCGCGCTACTGGTTCGGCCGCTATCCCTGGGAAGATCCGCAGGCCTTCTGGAACCGCTCGCCCTTGTCGCTGGTCGGCAACGTGCAGACGCCGACTCTGGTGGTGGTCGGCAGCGAGGATTACCGAACCCCGGTCAGCGAATCCGAGCAATATTATACGGCGCTGCAGCTGCGCGGCGTCCCGACGGCGCTGGTGAAGGTGCCCGGCGCAAGCCATGGCGGCATCGCCTCGCGGCCCTCGCAGAGCGGGGCGAAGGCGGGGGCGATCCTGGCGTGGTTCGCGCGCTATCGGGACGGGGCGCCGGCGAGGACGCAGCCGGCGACGCAATAAGGGAGGAAGGGCTCAGGCTGCGTGGCGGCGTTCAGCGATGTCGGCGAGCCAGGCGCGGGCCTGGCGCTGGGCTTCGGCGATCTCGCGGGCGGTCATGTCCTCGGCGATGTCGGCGCGGCACTCCTGGGCCTGCACATTGCCGTTGAGCGCGGCGAGGTTGAACCATTTGTGCGCCTCGATGAAGTCGATCTCGACCCCGCCCGTGCCCGTCGAATAAGCGACGCCCAGCTCGTAGAGCGCCTCGACGTCCCCCATGGCCGCATCGGCCATCCGGCTTTCGATCAGGAACATCCCGGCTTTCAGGCTGTTCGCCATAATTCGCCCCCTCGATCCATTTCCGGGGCATGTGTCGCGCAGCCACGGTCAATAAATGGTTAACGCGGCCTTGAGCATGTTTACGCGGGATTGACCGGCAGGTTGTCGATCAGCCGGGTGCGGCCCATGCGGGCGGCGGCGAGCAGGCGGGCCGGGCGGTCGAGCACATTCATCGGCGCCAGCGTCTCGGCATCGTGCAGGGCGACATAGTCGATCGGGTCGAAGCCGGCGCCCTCGAGCCGGGCGCGGGCTTTCTCGAGCGCTTCGGCGACGTCGCCGCCGGCCTCGATCGCGGCCGCGGCCTCGCCCAGTGCGCGCGGCAGGGTGCGGGCGGCGGTGCGCTCCTCCTCCGAGAGATAGGCGTTGCGCGAGGAGAGAGCGAGGCCGTCGGCGTCGCGCTGGGTAGGAACGCCGACGATCTCGACGGGGATGGAGCGCCCCCGGACCAGCTCGCGGATGACGGCGAGCTGCTGATAATCCTTCTCGCCGAACAGGGCGACGTCGGGCCGCACCTGGTCGAACAGCCGGGCGACGATTGTAGCGACGCCGTCGAAATGGCCTGGGCGGGAGTCGCCGTCCAGCCCCTGCGCGGCCGCGCCGGCGCGGATCGTCGCCGCGGGCCCGTCCGGATACATGGTCTCGACGTCCGGCGCCCAGAGGATGGCGACGCCCGCCGCGTCGAGCAAAGCCGCGTCCGCCGCCTCGCGCCGCGGGTAGACCGACAGATCCTCATTGGCGCCGAACTGGGTCGGGTTGACGAAGATCGAGGCGACGACATGGTCCGCGCGCAGCCTGGCCTCGGCGACCAAGGCGAGATGGCCGTCATGGAGCGCGCCCATGGTCGGGACGAAGGCGATGCTGCCGCCATCCGCCTTCAGGGCGTCGATCTCGCGCCTCAGCGCGTCGGCGTCACGGATGATTTGCACCGCCTCAAGGGCTCCGATAGAGGATTTGGAGGAAGGCGGGCCCTAGCGGCTCGCGGGCGATGAAATCAAGTATCCGAGGTTAAGCTTTCATGGCTGGCAGCGCGCCGCACGTCATCACCTTCGCGAACGAGAAAGGCGGCACCGGCAAATCCACCACCGCGGTCCATGCCGCCGTCGCCCTCGCCGCGCAGGGCAAGAGAGTGGCGGCGCTCGATCTCGACACCAGGCAGCGCACGTTCGGCCGCTATCTGGACAACAGGCTGGCGACGGTGCGGCGGCTCGGGCTGGAATTGCCCATGCCCGCGCACGACACGTTCGATCCGGCGAAGGGCGAGAGCCTGGAGGCGGCACTCGAGCGGGCGAGCGAGGATGCGGATTTCGTGATCATCGATACGCCGGGCCGCGACGATTCCCATGCGCGCGAGGCGATCGTCCGCGCCGACACTTTGGTGACGCCGATCAACGACAGCTTCGTCGACCTCGACCTGATCGGCGAGGTGGATGCGGAGACCTATCGGGTGCGCCGGCCGAGCTTCTATGCGGAGCTGGTCTGGAACAGCCGCACCCAGCGCGCCAAGACGCACGGCGCGAGCGTCGACTGGGTTGTGCTCCGGAACCGCATGCAGCATATCGAGGCGCGCAACATGCGCCGCGTCGGCGAGGCGATGAACGAATTGTCGCGCCGGGTCGGCTTCCGGATCATCCCGGGGCTCGGCGAGCGCGTCATCTATCGCGAGCTCTTCCCCAAGGGCCTGACCCTGCTCGACCTGCAGGCGATCGGCGAGGTCGGCCTCGCCCATATCGCGGCCCGGCAGGAGCTGAGGGAGATGATCGCGGGCCTTGCTTTGCCGGAGCCGGGCGTCGCCCGGCGGGCCGCGGCTATGGCGGGCTGAGGACCGAGATGGGCTTCATCCTCAAACTGGTCATCGCGCTCGTCATCGCGGGCATGATCTACAGCCTGTGGCGGCGCGGCATCGTCTCCGGCGCGCGGATGCGGCCGAGCGAGGCGCGCGAATTGCTGAACCTGCATGTCGGCGCGACCGCGGACGAGGTCAGGGCGGCGCACCGGCGGATGATCGCCCGCGTCCATCCCGATGCGGGCGGCTCGGCGGGTCTCGCGACCCGGGTCAACGCCGCGCGCGACACCTTGCTGGCCGAGCTCAAGCGCCGGTCCTGAACGGAGTATCTCGTGAGTCACCAGTTCAACCCGACGAGCCTGCGCGAATATGACATCAGGGGCGTGGTCGGGAAAACCCTCGGGCCCGACGACGCCTATGCGGTCGGACGGAGCTTCGGCACCCTGATCCGGCGCGCGGGCGGCGCGAAGATCGCGGTCGGGCGCGACGGGCGGGCGAGCTCGCCGGAGATGCAGGGCGCCCTGGTCCGCGGGCTCACCGAAAGCGGCGTGGACGTGGTGCGGATCGGGCTCGGGCCGACGCCGATGCTCTATTATGCCGAGGCCGAGCTGGACGTGGCCGGCGGCATCATGATCACCGGCAGCCACAATCCGGCCGATTATAACGGCTTCAAGATGGTCTGTTTCGGCCGCGCCTTCTTCGGGGCGGACATCAAGAATCTCGGCGTCATGGCCGCAGCCGGCGACTGGGAGACCGGCGAAGGTCATGTCTCCGACGAGGTTGTGATCGACCGCTACGTCGAGCGGCTGGTGCAGAATTTCGATGGCGGCGCCTACCGGATCGGCTGGGATGCCGGCAACGGCGCGGCCGGGCCGGCGCTGGAGCAGCTCATCGCCAGGCTGCCGGGCGAGCATCACGCCATCTACACCAATGTCGACAGCCGCTTCCCCAACCACCATCCGGACCCGACCGAGGAGGCCAATCTGGCCGACCTCAAGGCCCTGGTCGCGGAGAAGGGGCTGGACTTCGGCATCGCCTTCGACGGCGACGGCGACCGGATCGGCGCGGTGGACGGCGAGGGCCGCGTGGTCTGGGGCGACCAGCTGCTCGCCATCCTCGCCGAACCGGTGCTGCGCGACGTGCCGGGCGCGACGATCATCGCCGACGTCAAGGCGAGCCAGACGCTCTACGACCGGATCGCCGACCTCGGCGGCCGGCCCCTGATGTGGAAGACCGGGCACAGCCTGATCAAGTCGAAGATGAAGGAGACCGGAGCGCCGCTCGCCGGCGAAATGAGCGGTCATATCTTCTTCGCGCATGATTATTACGGCTTCGACGATGCCCTGTACGCCGCCGTGCGGCTGATCCGGGCGGTGACCCAGCTCGGCGGCTCGCTCACCGCTTTGCGTTCGGCTATGCCGGACGTCGTGAACACGCCCGAAATGCGCTTCCAGGTCGACGAGAGCCGCAAGTTCGCGGTCGTCGACGAGGTGCTCGACCGGCTGGCGGCGGACGGCGCGGAGGTCGACCGCACGGACGGCGCCCGCGTCAACACGGCGGACGGCTGGTGGCTGCTGCGCGCCTCGAACACGCAGGACGTGCTCGTCGCCCGCGCCGAGGCGAAGGACCAGGCCGGCCTCGACCGGCTCGTCGCCCAGATCGACGCGCAGCTCGCCCTTTCCGGCGTCGAGCGCGGCCCGCAGGCGGCGCATTGATGTCGAAGCTCCGCCTCGAGCCCCTGACCTTCTGCCTCTGCTGGATCCTGCTGGCCGTGGTGGCGAGCGTGCTCGGCGGCACCTGGGCGGGGCTGGCGGTGGCGCTCGGCCTCCTGCTCGTGCTGATGCCGACCAGCGCCTTCATCCTCACCCGCTACGAGGATGAGAAACTGGAGCGGCAGGTGCGCTGGGGAATCCTGGTGATCGCCGGCCTGCTGCTGGCGATCTGGCTCACGCGCTAGAGCCTAGTCGTCCTCATCCTCATAGCCGACCAGGTTCAGCTCGCGGGCCTTGATCTGGCGGGTCATGCACCAATGCTTGAGCGCTTCCTCCCGGCCATGGGTGATCCAGACCTCGCGCGGGGCGAGCTCGCGGATTGTCATGGTGAGCTCGTCCCAGTCGGCATGGTCGGAGACGATCAGGGGCATCTCGACCAGCTGCTGGCGGGCGCGCTGGCGGACGCGCATCCAGCCTGACGCCATGGCGGTGATCGGATCGGGCAGGCGGCGCGACCAGCGGTCGTTGAGCTGGCCGGGCGGGGCGAGGACGATATGGCCCCGCAATTCGTCCTTCGCGACGCCGGTGGCGGGGCGGAGCTCGCCGAGCGGCACGCCCCATTCCTCGTAGAGCTCGCAAAGGCGCTGCAGCGCGCCGTGAATGTAGATCGGGTGGTGATGGCCGCGGCCGCGCAGCTCCATGATCAGGCGCTGCGCCTTGCCGAGCGCATAGGCGCCGACGAGGATGCAGCGCTCCGGATTGTCGTGCAGCCGCTGCAGCAGCCGGTCGATCTCGCCGCTGGTCGCGGGATGGCGGAAGACGGGCAGGCCGAAGGTCGCCTCCGTGATGAAGATGTCGCAGGGTACGGGCTCGAAGGGCGCGCAGGTCGGATCCGGCCGGCGCTTGTAGTCGCCCGAGACGACGATCTTCTCGCCGGCATGTTCGAGCACGATCTGGGCGGAGCCGAGGACATGGCCGGCGGGGACGAAGCTCACGTCGACCTCGCCCAGGCGGATGGTCTCGCCATAGGCGACCGCCGCCCCGGGTTGCGGGCCATAGCGGCAATCCATGATCGCCAGCGTCTCGGGCGTCGCGAACACCCTGGCGTGGCCGCCGCGGGCATGATCGGCATGGCCGTGGGTGACGAGCGCGACCGCCCTGGGCTGCGAGGGATCGATCCAGGCATCGGCCGGCTTCACGTAAATGCCCTCCGGACGGGGCGTTATCCAGGAACCGAGACGGGCCATGGCTCTTTATATGGGCGCACAATGAAGGGTGGCCAAGCTGCCCCTGCCGAGGAGTTGGAGCCAATGGACATCGGTCAATGGGGCTGGAAGCTGCTCATCATCGGCGGGCCCCTCCTGCTCGCCATCGTGCTCGCCTGGGCGGTGATTCGAAACCGCAGGGCCCGGACGCCGGACGAGGTTACCGAGGCCGGGACGCGGCGCGTCTATGACGAAGAAGAGCGCAGGGGGCGCGCCGGGACTGACGACGCCGAGAGCTGAGGCGGCTAGAGGGGGTGGATGACACCCAGCCTGCCCGCCCCGATCGCCGCCTGGTTCGCCGGGAAAGGCTGGGCGCCGCGGCGGCACCAGCTGGAAATGCTGGATGCCGCACGGGCGGGGCGGAGCGCGCTCCTCGTGGCGCCGACCGGGGCGGGGAAGACGCTGGCGGGCTTCCTGCCGACGCTGGCCGAGCTGGTCGAGCAGCCGACCGACGGGCTGCACACGCTCTACATCTCGCCGCTCAAGGCGCTGGCCGTGGACGTGCAGCGCAATCTGCTGACCCCGGTCGCGGAGATGGACCTGCCGATCAGGGTGGAGACCCGGACCGGGGACACGCCGGCCGAGCGCAAGGCGCGGCAGCGGGTGCGGCCGCCGCAGATATTGCTGACCACGCCGGAGAGCCTGTCGCTGCTGCTCAGCCATGAGGACAGCCTGCTGCTCTTCCAGGGGCTGAAGACGGTGGTGGTGGACGAGATTCACGCCTTCGCCACGGGCAAGCGCGGCGACCTGCTGGCGTTGTCGCTCGCCCGGCTGCAGGCGCTCGCACCGGGACTGCGCCGCGTTGGCCTCTCCGCCACCGTCGCCGACCCGGAGGCCTTCCAGGGCTGGCTGGCGGCGCATGGCGATGCGGAGGAGGTGGCGCTGGTCCGCGGCGATCCCGGCGCGGAGCCCAGGGTCGCGATCATGCTGCCCGAGGACGAGACCATCCCCTGGGCCGGGCATAGCGGACGCTGGGCGGCGCAGAACGTGATGCGCGAGATCGAGCGACACCGGACCACTTTGATCTTCTGCAACACGCGCAGCCTCGCGGAACTGATCTTCCAGGACCTCTGGATGGTCAACGAGCAGCAGCTGCCGATCGGCATCCATCACGGCAGCCTCGCGCTGGAGGCGCGGCGCAAGGTCGAGGCGGCGGTGGCCTCGGGCAAGTTGCGCGCCCTGGTCTGCACCGCCAGCCTCGATCTCGGCGTCGACTGGGGCGATGTCGATCTCGTCATCCAGATGGGGGCGCCCAAGGGCAGCTCGCGGCTGATGCAGCGGATCGGGCGGGCCAATCACCGGCTCGACGAGCCCTCGGAGGCGATTCTCGTCCCCGGCAACCGCTTCGAATATCTGGAGGCGCGGGCGGCGATCGACGCGGTCGAGGAAGGGGCGCTCGACGCCGAGACCTTTCGCCCCGGCGCGCTCGATGTCCTCGCCCAGCATATCATGGCGGTGGCCTGCGCCGGCCCGTTCCGCGAGGCGGAGCTGCTGGCGGAGGTGCGCGGCGCCGCGCCTTATGCGGGGCTCTCGGCGGAGCTTTTCCGCCAGGTGCTGAGCTTCATCGAGAGCGGCGGCTATGCGCTGAGGGCCTATGACAAGTTCCGCCGGCTGACGCAGGACGGGGCGTTCTGGCGGGTCTCCCATCCGCGCTTCATCCAGCAGCACCGGATGAACGCCGGCATCATCGTCGACGCGCCGCTTTATTATGTCCGCTTCAAGGGGGGGCGGCTGCTCGGCACGGTCGAGGACAATTTCGCCGAGACTCTGAGCCCGGGCGACACCTTCTATTTCTCCGGGCTGGTGCTTGAGGTCGAGCGGATCGACGGCGTCGACCTGATCGTCAAGGCGACGTCCAAATCGGCGCGCATCCCGACCTATATGGGCGCGCGCATCGCGATCTCGGCCAACCTTGCCGACCGGGTGCGGACCTTCCTCCACGACCGCGAGCAATGGCCGCGCTTCCCGGACGCGGTGCGCGAATGGCTGCGGGTGCAGGATTATCGCTCCGTCGTCCCGGCGCCGGAGCAATTGCTGGTCGAGACCTTCCCGCACGACCGGGTCCATTACATGGTCGCCTACAGTTTCGAGGGCTGGAACGCGCACCAGTCGCTCGGCATGCTGATCACCAAGCGGATGGAGAATGCGGGCCTGAAGCCGCTCGGCTTCGTCTCCAACGATTATGCGCTCGCCTGCTACGGGCTGGAGCCGATCGCCGACCCGGCCGCGCTCTTCTCCCGCGACATACTGGAGAAGGAGTTCGTCGACTGGGTCGAGGGCTCGCATCTGCTTCGCCGCGCCTTCCGGGAGGTGGCGGTGATCGGCGGCCTGGTCGAGCGCCACCATCCGGGCAAGCGCAAGACCGGCAAGCAGGTCAGCTTCTCGACCGACCTCATCTACGACGTGCTGCGCCGCTACGAGCCCGACCATCTGCTGCTGAAGGCCGCCTGGGCCGATGCACGAATGAAGATGACCGATGTCGGCCGGCTCGCCAGCCTGCTCGACCGCGCGCAGGGGACGATGGTGCATGTCGCGCTGGACCGGGTCTCGCCCATGGCGGTGCCGGTGCTGGTGATCATCGGCCGCGAGCGCACCGCGCAGGGGACGACCGACGACGCGCTGCTGATCGAGGCGGAGAGCCTCGCCGAGCTCGCGATGCGCGTGGACTAGATGAAGAAGCCGGTCTGCCCGGAAAGGTCGTCGAGCGTCGCGCCGGCCAGCGCGAAGACATAATCCTCGCCCTCCTGATAGCCGGCGATGCCGTTCGCATCGACGACCAGGAAGACATTGCCGGCCAGGTCCCCGGCATCGGGCGCATAGAGCACGGCCCGGCCCGCGCCGAGCCCGGACAAAGCGGCGGACAGATCGGCCGCGAAGCTGCCCGAGGACAGCGCGCCGCCCTGAATCGCAGCGTCGAAGCCGCCCACGGAGACTTCGAGATCGATCCGGTCCGCGGTCGGATCGAAGTCGGCGAGGATGTCATAATCGGCGCCCGAGCTCTGGGCCGCGTCATGATAAGCGAAGGTGTCACGGCCGCCGCCGCCGCTCAGCAGGTCGGCGCCGCCGAGGCCGTAGAGCAGGTCGTTGCCGGCGCCGCCGAGGAAGACGTCGCCCGACTCGCTGCCGTAGAAGAGGAAGCGGCCGTCCGATTCGGCGCTGCCATCGAAGATCATGTGGTTGGCGCCGCCGAGCGGCATCGCGTTGACGATGAGCGCGCCGCCGGCCGCCACGCTGCCGTCGCCCGCGATCAGGTTGTAGTCATTGCCTCCGCGGGCGACGATCTGCTCGGCCAGCGCCGGCACGGCGATTTCGAAGCCGGCCGAATAGTCGCCGTTCAGCTCGACCACATCGTTCGGGCCAGCGCCAAGCAAGGCATAATCGCCCGGGCCGCCCTGCATCAGTGACTTGTTGCGGGTGTCGATGACCAGCCCGCTCTGCATGTCGCCGAGCAGCATGAAGGGTCCGGACGTGTCGAGGCGGGCGAAGGGCGACAGCGCCCCGCCGGCCATGGAATTGGCCGAGACGATGCCGTTCAGGAAGAGGCTGGCCGACCGGCCGCCATCCTCGCCGGCGAGATTCTCCGCGGCATTTTCCGGGCCGGGTGCGGTGGGCGCGGCGATGCCCTCGGCCGACGCCCCGGAGTCGCCGTGGCCGCCGGGGTCAGGCAGCGGCGTCAGGTTCAGCAGGAACTGCTCGCGGATGCTGGGATCGCGGGGCGTGTCGTGCGTGGGCCGCTCGACCCCCGCCGGCAGGTTCAGCAGGGCGCGGATGTTGGTCAGGACCTGGCCGTCGCCCAGCGCCTGGCCGATCGGCGCATTCATCAGCGCGGCGCGGAACTCGGCGAAAGTCGTCGGGCCGTTCGGGCCGAACAGTTTGAGCCAAAATGGTCTTGCCACGCCGAATCCGTCCCCAATTTCCTCAGCAAAGCCAGCGCTATCACAAGCGAAAAGGCCCGTCCACATTGCGGAGACGGGGCGCTGTGCCTATGGCCGGGCCATGGACGTGAGCGTCGAGATCAATTGCGAAATCTGCGGCAGCGCCAATTACAGCCTGCCGGCGGGCGGGGCGGAGGACGGCACCGTGCTCTGCAACGATTGCGGCGCCGAGCAGGGCTCGCTCGGCGAGCTGCAGGCGGCACTCATGGAGCGCGTTACCGAGCATTCCGCCGAGGCCCTGAGGCGCAGGGCGGAGGCCCTGCGCGGGACGGCCGGAACGGCGTAACGCATTGACCTGAGGGCGGCGCTGGCGCCAGAACGGGGCCATGCGCATACTCTCCCTCCCCCTCGTGGCGCTGATGCTCGCCAGCCCGATCGCCGCCCAGCGCGCCCCGCAGGCCCAGCCCCGGCTCACCGGCCGCGAGCGCGCGGCGCACGAGCGGCTGATCGTCATCGACACCCATCTCGACATCGCCGACCATTTCGACGACGGCCGCTGGGACTTCGCCGCGCGCCACCGCTATGCCGAGGACGGCACCCAGGTGGACCTGCCGCGGATGCGCGAGGGCGGCATGGATGGCGGCTTCTTCGTCATCTACACGGCGCAGGGGCCGCTGACCGAGGAGGGCTATCGCGACGCCCGCGACCGCGCCCTGGTCCGCGCCGCCGCGATCCGCCGGGTGATCGGCGAGAATCGCGCCGCCATGGACCTCGCCCTGACCGCCGACGATGCGGAGCGCTCGGCGCGGGCCGGGCGGCGCTTCGCCTTCCTCTCGATGGAGAATGGCTGGCCGCTGGGCGAGGACCTGACCCTGCTGACCACCTTCCACCGCCTCGGCCTGCGCATGGCGGGGCCGGTGCACAGCCGCACCAACCAGCTCGCCGATTCGGCGACCGGCGAGGCGCGCTGGAACGGGCTCAGCCCGCTCGGCCGGCGCTGGGTGGCCGAAATGAACCGGCTCGGCATCATCATCGACGCCAGCCACAGCTCCGACGCGACGCTGGACGACATGCTGCGCCTGTCGCGCGCGCCGATCGTGCTCTCCCATTCGGCGCCGAAGGCGATCTTCCAGCATCGCCGGAACCTCGACGACGAGCGCATGCGCCGGGTCGCGGCGGCGGGCGGCGTCATGTTCATGAACTCGATCTTCCTGGTCCAGCATGACAGCTCGGACGAGCGCGACCGGATCAACGAGCGTCACCGGCGCTGGGCGGAGCTGACGCCCGCCGAGCGGCGACAGCTGGTCGCCGACACGGCCGCGCTGAACCGGCTGCGCCCCTATACGACCGCGAATTTCGACCTCTACATGCGCGCCCTGCTGCATGCGATCAGGGTGATGGGCGTCGACCATGTCGGGCTCGGCGCCGACTGGGACGGTGGCGGCGGCGTGATCGGCATGGAGGACATTACCGCCCTGCCGCGGATCAGCGCGCGGCTCAGGCGCGAGGGCTTCAGCGAGGCCGACATCGCCAAGGTGATGGGGGGCAATTTGCTGCGCGTCATGCGCCAGGTCCAGGCCGTCGCGGCGCCGGCGCCCGCGCCCGCGCGCTAAGGGCTTCCCTTTCCCGCCGCGCCGGGACTAGACTCCCGGCGGGGGCGGGTTTGTTTGCACAAGGTGTATCAAGGCGCCCGATGGACCGCGTCCCTGCCCAGCCCAATCTCGTCAGGCCCGCTTTCTCGCCGTCACGGGTGCGGGACTGGTCGGAGACGGCGTTCGGGCCCTTCGAAGGCTGGCCGCAGTCCCTGCGCACCGCCGCCTCGATGGTCCTGGGCTCGACCCTGCCCATGTTCCTCGGCTGGGGGCCGGACTTCCTGCTGCTCTACAACGACGCCTATGGCGACATCCTCGGCGACCGCCACCCCTGCCAGGGGCGGCCGGCGGCCGAGATCTGGGCGGACGCCTGGCCGCGCATCGAACCCAATGCCCGCCGCGCTTTGGCCGGCGAGACCCTGTTCTTCGAGTCCGAGCCGCGGACGCTGCGGCGGGGCGGCCGCGAGGAGATGGTCTGGCTCACCTTCTCCTACACGCCCGTGCTTGGCGAGGACGGCAGCGCGGCCGGCGTGTTCGGCACGGTCACCGCGGTCAACCGCGACGCCTCGGCCGAGGAGAGGCTGCGCGAGAGCGAGGAGCGCTTCCGCCTGATCGCCGATTCCGCGCCGGTGCCGATCTGGGTCACCAAGCTGGACCGCAAGCGCGGCTTCGTGAACCGCGCCTATGTCGACTTTCTCGGGATCAGCTACGAGCAGGCGGTCGATTATGACTGGCGCGCGATCATCCATCCCGACGACCAGGCGCGCGTGCTCGCCGAATCGGCGGCGGGCGAGGCGAGCCTCGAGACCTTCGTGCTGGAGGCGCGCTTCCGCCGCGGCGACGGCGAATGGCGCTGGCTGCGCTCGGTCTCGCAGCCGCGCTGGGGCCCCGGGGGCGAGCATATCGGCTTCATCGGCGTCGCCCACGACCTCACCGAGTGGAAGCTCGGCACCGAGGTGCTGGAGGCGCGGGTCGCCGAACGCACCGCTGACCTGCGCACCGCGCTCGACCGGCTGCAGGCGGAGGTCGCCGAGCGCGAGCGGGCCGAGGAGGCGCTCCGCCAGGCGCAGAAGATGGAGGCGGTCGGCCGGCTGACCGGCGGCATCGCCCACGATTTCAACAACCTGCTCACCCCGGTGATCGGCGGGCTGGAGATCATCGCCCAGTCGCTCGAGGAGCCGCGGCTGAAGAAGGTCGCCGAGGCCGGGCTCGATTCGGCGCGGCGGGGCGCGAAGCTGACCTCCCAGCTGCTCACCTTCTCGCGCATCCAGCGCATCCGCATGACCCCGGTCAGCGTCAACCGGGTGATCGAGACGATGCGGCTGATGCTGCGCCACACGATCGGCAGCGCGATCACCGTCCGCACCGAATTACGCGAGGAGGTGGACCGGGCGATCTGCGACGAGAACCAGCTCGAAAATGCGATCCTCAACCTCGCGATCAACGCCCGCGACGCCATGCCGGACGGCGGCACGCTCACCATCTCAACCAGCCTGGTCAGCGAGGACGAAAGGCTGGACCTGCCGCCGGGCGACTATATCTGCGTCTGCGTCGGCGATACCGGGCACGGCATGGCCCCGGAGGTGGTCGCCCGCGCGACCGAGCCCTTCTTCTCCACCAAGCCGCTCGGCAAGGGCACCGGGCTCGGCCTCGCCCAGGTCTACGGGATCGTGCGCCAGTCGGGCGGCGCGCTCCGGATCGAGAGCCAGGAGGGCGTCGGCACGTTGGTCCGGCTGCTGCTGCCCCGCGCGCCCGAGGCGGCGGAGGGCGAGATGGAGAGTGCCGGTCCGGGCCGGGCCGAGCCGGCCGCGGAGGGCGGCGCCCGCATCTTCGTCGTCGACGACGACCGCGACGTGCGCGAATTCCTTGCCGACGCCTTGGTCAGCCTCGGCCACGAGGTCGAGGCGCTGCCCGGCGCCGAGGCGGCCCTCGGCGCGCTGGCGCAGGGGGCGCCGGACCTGATGCTCGTCGATTTCGCCATGCCCGGGATGAACGGCGCCGAGCTGGCCTGCGCGGCGCGGCGGCTCTACCCCTCGCTCGCCATCGTCTTCGTCACCGGCTTCGCCGAGACCGACCAGCTCGAAGGCGCGCTCGGTCCCGGCGCGCCGGTGCTGCGCAAGCCGTTCGGCATGGATGAGCTGGCCGGGATCGTGACCGCCAACCTGCCGGACTTGAAGGCCGAAAAGCCTGTCCTAGATTCCTCCGGTCGGAACGCCTGAGTTCGGGTTCCGGCCTGTATCCGGCGGGTTGACCGTCCCGGTGGCCCGCTGTCCAATGTTGCTCGATGGAGGACATGAACATGCGTGGTTACGACTTTACCCCCTTCCGCCGTTCGACCGTCGGCTTTGACCGGCTCTTCGACTTCCTGGAGAGCGCCAGCCGCGCCGAGCAGGAAAATTACCCGCCCTTCGACATCGAGAAGCTGAGCGACGACAGCTACCGGATCACGATCGCGGTGGCCGGCTTCAAGCGGTCGGAGATCGAGATCGTCGCGCACCAGAACATGCTGACGATCACCGGTCGCCGCAGCGAAGATCGCGGTCGCGACGGCTCCTATCTGCACATGGGCATCGCCAACCGCGCGTTCGAGCGCCGGTTCGAGCTGGCCGATTTCGTGCGGGTGACCGAGGCCGACCTTGCCGACGGCCTGCTCACCATCGGCCTGCAGCGCGAGATTCCGGAGGCGATGAAGCCCCGCAAGATCGTGATCGGCGGCGAGGCTCCGGAGCAGCTCGAGGCAGCGCCGACTCCGGCCGAGAACAGGGCCGACGAGGCCGTCTCCGCCTAAACCTCAGGTGAACGCCTGATTCAGCCGGCGCCGGTTTGTTCCGGCGCCGGTTTTATTCGTCGCAGAATCTGTTCGTTTCGTGGGATTCCGCTCGCCGATTCACCGGCTGTTTAGGAATGGAACGCCATCTCCGATCCCGCGCCAACGTAAGCGCCTAGAGATGGAAAGCGAACCCAAGTGAACGTCCTGAAGAAGCTCCAGCATCCTGTCGCCCTGGTCGTCCAGGGCTTCGTCGCGGGCGGCGTGCTCTTCTGGACCACGCAGGGCCAGGCCGCGCCGGCCCCCGCTTCGCCCGCGCCCATCGAGACGAGCGTCTCCGCCAACTGACCGCTTGAACCGGGCCGCGCCGCCGCTTTATAGCGGGGTATGGTTCGCTTTTCGTTCTGCAGCCACGAGCTGATGGCGCTGCCGCAGGGCGCGCTCTTCTGGCCGGCGCGCCGCGCCCTGCTCGTCGCCGATCTGCATCTCGAGAAAGCGAGCTGGTTCGCCAAGGGCGGGCAGATGCTGCCGCCCTATGACAGCATCGCCACGCTGGCCGACCTCACCGCCATCGCGGCCGCCACGGATGCGGCGGAGATCTGGTGCCTGGGCGACTCCTTCCACGACAGCGCCGGCTGCGACCGGCTGCCGGCGGAGGCGCGGGCCTTGCTGACCGCGCTCACCCAAAGCACGCGCTGGACCTGGATCACGGGCAATCACGATCCCGGCATTGCCGACCATTGCGGCGGCGAGATCGTCGAGGAGGCGGAGGTGGACGGCCTCCTGCTCCGCCACGAAGCCCACCCCGGCGAGGCGCGGCCCGAGCTTTCCGGCCATTTCCATCCGAAGCTGCGCCTGCACCTGCGCGGCCGGCTCGTCTCCCGGCGCTGCTTCGTCGCCACGGAGCGCAAGCTGATCCTGCCGGCCTTCGGCGCGCTGACCGGCGGGCTCGACGCCCATCATCCGGAAATCGTGCGGGCAGTGGGCGAGGGCGCGCAGGCCCTGGTGCCGGTGCAGGACCGGCTGCTCAGGTTTCCGATCGCCGCCTAGGCGGCGCGGAACACCATCGCCGCGCCGTTCATGCAGTAGCGCAGCCCGGTCGGGCGCGGGCCGTCGTTGAAGACGTGGCCGAGATGGCCGCCGCAGCGCGCGCAGAGGATCTCGGTGCGGCGCATGCCGAGGCTGTTGTCGGCCCGCTCCACCACCGCACCGCGCAAGGGTCGCCAGAAGCTCGGCCAGCCGGTGCCGCTCTCGAACTTGGTCGCAGAAGAGTAGAGCGGGTTGTTGCAGCCGGCGCAGTGGAAGGTGCCGCGCCGATGCTCCCGGTCGAGCGGGCTGGTGCCGGCGCGCTCGGTCTCGCCCTGGCGGAGCACGCGATATTGCATGTTAGTCAGCCGCGCTCGCCACTGGGCGTCCGTGAGCCGGTAGGGAAAGCGGCCCGGCGGCGGGGGGGCCGCGTCGGCCGGGGGTTCGCTGCCGGGATAGGTCACGGCCACGCCGACGACCATCGCGGCGCCGCCGAAGGCGAGAAAGGTCCGTCTGTCGAGCTGCATGGCGCGGCCTATGCGGGGCGGGACCTTAACCGCGCTGGAACGAGCCCCCGCACGGCATTGCCGAGGAAGAAGCCGTCGGCGAGATCGGCCGGCTTCAGGTCGCCCTCGACCGCCCGGCCCTCGTCGAGCAGCTTCGCGCGGAGCACGCCGGGGAGCAGGCCGCGGGCGAGCGGCGGGGTGACGAGCCGGCCGCCCTGCGCGACGAAGAGGCTGGTGAAGCTGCCCTCGGTCAGGAAGCCGTCGCGGTCGCGGAAGATCACCTCGAACGTCCCCGCCGCCGCCCGAGCCTCCTCGTAAAAGGCGCGGTCGCTGGTCTTGTGGCGGAGGCGGAAATCGTCCGGATCGACGGGCAGCGGCGCCAGCGCCACCTCCACCGGCGCCTCGGGCTCCGCTGCCAGCGGCCTGAGCTCGATCGCGAAGGCGCCGCTTTTCGACAGCAGCAGCCGGACCCGGCTCGGCCCGGCACGGAAGGTCGCCGCCTGCAGCTCGTTGCGCGCCTCGTGCCGGTCGAAGCGGAAATCGAGCGCGTCCGCCGAGGCGCGCATCCGGGCGAGATGGCGGTCGAGCTCTACCACCCCCTCATGCGGATCGAAGCGCATCGTCTCGATGAGGTCGAACCGCCTTTGCGTCTCCACGAACTTTCCCTTCACGAGGCATTCGCGCCATTCCGCGCCCGCCTCGCTGTCTGTCACGATGCCCGAACCGAGACCGAGCCGCGCCGTTCCGGCCCCGGCCCGGAGCGTCAGCGTCCGGATCGCGACATTGAACGCCGCCGCGCCGTCGGGCGCAAGCCTGCCGATCGCGCCGCAATAGGCGCCGCGCGGGCTCGCCTCCAGCGCGTCGATGATCTGCATCGCCCTGATCTTGGGCGCCCCGGTGATCGAGCCGCAGGGATAGATGGCGTTCAGCAGGTCAATCGCGTCTTTCTCCTCTTCCAGCTCCGCCGTCACTGTCGAGGTCAGCTGGAGCAGGGTCGGATAGGGCTCGACCTCGAACAGGGCCGGCACCCTGACGCTGCCCGTGCGGGCGACGCGGGAGAGGTCGTTGCGCAGCAGGTCGACGATCATCAGATTCTCGGCCCGCTGCTTCGGGTCGGCGCGGAACGCCTCCGGGTCGGCATCGACCGGGGCGGTGCCCTTCATCGGCCGGGTCGTGACAATGCCGTTCTCCAGGGTGAAGAAGAGCTCGGGCGAGAGGCTGAGCAGCCAGTGCTCGCCGGTATAGACGAGCGCGCCATGGCCGGCGGCGGCACGCGCGCGGAGGGCCGCATAGAGCGCGATCGGATGGCCCGCGACGGGCACCTCGGCGGCGAAGGTGAGATTGGCCTGGTAGATGTCGCCGGCGAGGATATGGATCTTCACTGCCGCCAGGGCCGCCTCATATTCGGCGCGGCTGATCAAGGGCCGCGCCGGCCCGGCCCAGGCGCCGGCCGGATCGGGCAGGATGTCGGCGGCATCGCCCCTGCGTTCCTCGGCGAAGGTGCCGAACCAGAGCAGGGGCGGCTCGTCCGGCCCCGGCGTCCGCGCCAGCGGCGCCAGCTTCGGCTCCAGCGCATGCCCGGCCTCGTAGGCGAGGAAGCCCGCCGCCTTGCGGCCGCGCAGCCGTGCGAGGCAGTCGGGGACCTCGGCGGGATCGCGCGTCTGAAGGACCTCGCGCAGCCCGGTATAGAGGAGCGAGCTCCCGCCCGGCCGGGCATCGTCGAGCAGGACGAAAGGGCCGCTTACCCTTGTCATGCGGGTCGAACGGGCTCATCTGCCCGGTCACATTTGATGGGACCGGGATTCACGGTTCGCGCCCGGACGGGCACGAACCGATCCAGGTCCGGGAGAAACATCTTGGTCTGCAGCGTCTTCGACCTCTTCAAGATCGGGGTCGGCCCTTCCTCTTCGCACACCATGGGTCCGATGACCGCCGCCTGCCGCTTTGTCGAGAGGCTAAGGCAAAGCGGCCTGCTGGAGCGGACGGCCCGCGTGCAGGCGGACCTTTACGGCTCGCTGGCGCTGACCGGCAAGGGCCACGCCACCGACCGGGCCGTGCTGCTCGGCCTCAGCGGCGAGCGGCCGGACCGGATCGACCCCGATGCCGCCGACGCGACGGTGGCGCGGATCCGGGAGAGCAGGCGGATCAGCCTGGGCGGAACGCACGACATCGCCTTCGACGAGCCGAACGACGTGCGCTTCCTGCAGCGCGAGCGGCTGCCGCATCATTCGAACGGCATGCGCTTCAGCGCCTATGATGCGGCCGGGGATCTGATCGACAGCGCAGTCTCCTATTCGGTCGGCGGCGGTGCCGTCGTCGACGAAGCGGAGGTGGCGCGCAACGCCCCGCCCGAAGGCGGCTGGGACGCGCGCTGGCCCTACAGCTCCGGCGAGCAATTGCTGGCCATCGCCGCGCGCGAGGGGCTGAGCATCGCCGAGATCGCCCGTGACAATGAGCGCGCCGCCTTGCCGGACGCGGAGATCGACGCGCGGCTCGACGCGATTTCGGCGGCGATGTCGGCCTGCGTCGACCGCGGCATGGCCGCCGCCGGCATCCTGCCCGGCGGACTCAAGGTGAAGCGGCGGGCGCCGGACCTCTACCGGCTCCTCACCGAGCGGGCCGAGCGGGCGCTGCAGGACCCGCTCACCGTGATCGACTGGGTGAATCTCTGGGCGCTGGCGGTGAACGAGGAGAATGCGGCGGGCGGCAAGGTCGTCACCGCGCCGACCAACGGCGCCGCGGGCATCGTCCCGGCGGTGCTGCGTTACTATCAGCGCTTCACGCCCCATTCGGACAAGGAGGGCGAGCATGTCTTCCTGCTGACCGCGGCGGCGATCGGCTCCCTGTTCAAGGAGAACGCCTCCATCTCCGGCGCCGAGGTCGGCTGCCAGGGCGAGGTCGGCGTCGCCTGCTCGATGGCGGCCGCGGGGCTCACGGCGGCGCTCGGCGGCACGCCGGCGCAGGTCGAGAATGCCGCCGAGATCGGCATGGAGCATAATCTCGGCCTGACCTGCGATCCGGTCGGCGGGCTGGTCCAGGTGCCTTGCATCGAGCGCAATGCGGTCGGCGCGATCAAGGCGATCGAGGCGTCGCGGCTGGCCCTGGTCGGCGACGGCTCGCACCGGGTCAGCCTCGACCAGGTGATCGAGACGATGCGCAGGACCGGGCTCGACATGAACGAGCGCTACAAGGAGACCAGCCTCGGCGGCCTGGCGGTCAACGTGGTGGAGTGCTGAGGGCCTAGAAGAGAACGGTCAGCTCGTAGAAGCCCCAGGCCATCGCGGCCGAGGCCGGGATGGTCAGGAACCAGGCGACGACGATGTTTCCGGCGACGCCCCAGCGCACCGCCGAGGCGCGCCGCGCTGCGCCGACCCCCATGATCGCGCCGGTGATCGTGTGCGTGGTCGAGACCGGTATGCCTGCTGCGGTCGCGCCGAACAGCATGAAGGCGCCGCCCGTCTCCGCGCAGAAGCCCTGGTGCGGGGTGAGCCGGGTGATCTTGGAGCCCATCGTGTGGACGATCCGCCAGCCGCCCATCAGGGTGCCGAGACCCATGGCCAGCTGGCAGGAGATCACCACCCAGAAGGGGACGGGATCATGGGCGCCGAGCAGGCCCTGCGAGATGAGCAGGGCCATGATGATGCCCATCGTCTTCTGCGCGTCATTGGCACCATGGCCGAGCGAATAGGCGGCGGCCGAGAGCAATTGCATGCGCCGGAAGACGCGGTCCGAGGTGGTCGCCGCCACCGGCTTGAACAGCCAGGAGGTGATGATCACGAGCAGGATCGCCATCAGCATGCCGAAGATCGGGGCGAGGAAGATGAACAGAGCGGTCTTGATCACGCCCCAGGCGACGATCGAGCTGAAGCCCGCGGCCGCCACACCGGCGCCGACGAGGCCGCCGACCAGAGCATGGCTGCTGCTCGACGGGATGCCGAGCCACCAGGTCAGCAGGTTCCAGCTGATCGCGCCCATCAGCGCACCGAAGATCACTGCGGGGGTGACGATGTCGGGATGGATGATCCCCTTGCCGATCGTGGTCGCGACGGCGAGGCCAAAGAAGAGGAAGGAGATGAAGTTGAAGAAGGCGGCCCAGCAGACCGCCAGCGGCGGGCTCAGCACGCGCGTCGACACCACGGTCGCGATCGAGTTGGCGGCGTCGTGCAGGCCGTTCAGGAAGTCGAAGGCGAGCGCGACTGCGATCAGGGCGACGATCGCGAAGGTGTAGCCGTCCATCAGGCGTGATCGATTACGATGCCGGAAATCTCGTCGGCCACGTCCTCGAACGCGTCGAGCACGCGCTCGAGATGCCGGTAGACCTCGCGATTGACGATGAAGTTCATCGGATCCTTCTTCGCGCCGCCGGCGATCAGGGCCCTGAGCCCCTGGTCGTGAAGCACGTCGGCCTTGCCCTCGAGATGGACGATCGCCTCGGTGATCTCGTGCAGCCGCGCGGCATTCTTGCCGATGTTGCGGAGCAGCGGCACGCCTTCGAGGACCAGCTTCGCCGCCTCGCTGCCGACCCGCCCCATCTCCGCCATTTGCGGCTGGAAGCTCGTCACCTCGTAGAGCGTGACCGCCTTGGCGGTCTGCCACATCTCGTCGATCGCATTGTCCATCGCCGAGGTCAGCGCGGTGATCGCGCTGCGGTCGAACGGCGTGATGAACGAGCGGCGGACCGCGACCAGCACGTCGCGGGTGATGTCGTCGGCGGCATTTTCATGAGTCTCGATCGCCTGGCAGGAGGCCGGGATCGGCTCCGACCCGGAGACCATCTTCTCGAGCGCGTCGGCGCCGGCGACCAGGATCTGGGCGTGGCGTTCGAACATATCGAAGAAGCGGTCCTCCCGCGGCATCAGCTTGCGGACCAGTTTCAGCATTCGGTATCCCCAGGAGAATCGGTTGACGCCCAGCACGACGAGCGATGAACGCGGATTGAGCGCCTCTTTGCGACCGTTTAGCGACAGAATTATTACGCTGAGCTCGGGCTCCTCCACGGCCTCGGCCGCGGCCTCGGGCGTAAACCAGCGCAGCTGCCGCTCGCCACGCTCCGGCCAGCTCTTCGCCTGACGGGTCACGAGCATCGGGTGGACGGTGACGAGGGCCGGCACCTCCAGGCCCGAGCGGCGGCGTTTCATGTAGCGATAGCTGCCGATCGCCTCGGGCGAGATGCCGCCTTCGACGCCGGCCTCCTCGAACGCCTCGCGCGCCGCGGTCTCGTAATTCATCATCGATGGAATCGGGTTGCCCTTGGGGATCACCCAGCGCCGGCGTTCCTTCGAGGTGATGAGCAGGATTTCGAGCTTCCCCTCCTCATCGAGCCGATAGGGCAGCGCGGCATATTGGTTGATCAATTCCCGGTTACCCCGCGCACCTTCATTCTCGCTTGTTGACGCATGGAACGCGCAAAGGCCAGATCGGGGCCACAAGGAGTTCGTGTCCATGAAGCTCAGATTCGCGCTGCCGCTGGCGGCGTTTCTCGCCATCCCGCCCCTCGTCGCGCAGCCCGCTTCTGCGCCGGCGGCCTATTCCGCGGAGCAGGCGAAGGCGATCCTCGACAAGACCCAGGAAATCACGCTCGCGCCCGATCTGTCCCGGCTCGGCGCGCAGGAGCGGCAAGCGGTCGCGAAGCTGCTCGAAGCGGGCGCGATCTTCCAGCGGCTCTACGAGGAGCAGAGATATGCCGGCATGCCGCGCGTCCGGCGGCTGCTCGCGCAGGCCCCGGCGGCGCTGCGCCCCGCCTACCTGACCCTCTACCGCCTCTTCCAGGGGCCGATTGCGACCAATCTGGAGAATCGCCGCGAGCCCTTTCTCGCCGTCCCCGATGCGCCGCCGGGCAAGAACGTCTATCCGGCCGATCTGACCAAGGCCGAGATGGACGCCTTTCTCGCCGCCCATCCGGACGCGCGGGCCGGGCTGATGAACCCGCTTTCGGTGGTGCGCCGGGCGGATGCGGCGAGCCTGTCGGCCGACCTTGCGACCCTGCGGGCCAATCCGGTGCTCGATATTCTGCACCCCGGCCTCCGCGCCAACCTGGAGCAGCGGGCGCGGCGGCCGGACCGGCGCCAGCTCTACGCCGTGCCCTATTCAGTGGCCTATGCGCGCGAGATGCTGGTGGCGCACGGCCTGCTCAACGAGGCGGCCGCCCTGCTGGAGCCCAGCGATGCGGAGCTGGCCGGCTATCTCCGCAACCGCGCGCGGGACCTGCTCTCCGACGATTACGAATCGGGCGACGCCGCCTGGGTGACGGCGCGCTTCCGCCGTCTCAACGTCCAGGTCGGCGCCTATGAGACCTATGACGACGAGCTCTACGGCACCCGCGCCTTCTATTCGCTGAGCCTGCTGCTGGTCCGCGCGGAGGAGACGGCGGCGATCCGGCGCGGCATGCAGGGCTTGCAGGCGGTCGAGGACGCCCTGCCCTACGACCGGCACAAGAAGGTCCGCGAGGACATCCCGGTCGGCGCCTATGACGTGATCGCCGACTTCGGCCAGTCCCGCGGCGGCAACACCGCCTCGATCCTGCCCAATGACGCGCTGCACGCGCGCCGCTACGGCCGCACCATCCTGCTGCGCGCCAACATCATGCGCTCGCCGGAAATATTTTCCGCCGGCAATGCGGCCTGGCGGGCGGCCGTGGCGCCTGGGCATGCGGCCGACCTCACTGCGGACAGCACCTTCCACCGCACGCTCTGGCACGAGGTCGGCCATTATCTCGGCGTCGACCGGACCGCCGACGGCCGCGACCTGGACGCCGCGCTCGGCGCGAACGGCAATCTGCTTGAGGAGATGAAGGCCGACCTTGTCTCCCTGTTCGCCGGCGAGGAGCTGAGGCGCCGCGGCTACTTCACCGAGGCGGGCCTGCGCTCCCATTATGCGAGCGGCATCTTCCGCACGCTGCAGAACGTCCGGCCCCGCCGCGAGCAGCCCTACCAGACCATGCAGCTCATGCAGATGAACTGGTTCCTGGAAAATGGGGTCCTGCGCTTCGATCCGGCGAGCCAGCGCCTCTCGATCGACTATGGCCGCTATCGCGAAGCGGTCACCGGCCTGCTGCGCGAGGTGCTGGCGCTCCAGGACCGGGGCGACAGCGCGGCGGCCGACGCCTTCATCGCCCGCTGGAGCCGGTGGGACGATAATCTTCACGGCCGCATCGCCGCCAACATGCGCTCCCAGCAGCGCTATCGCTATCGCCTGTTCCTGTATCAGGCGCTCGACGGCGCGGGCGCGCGCGGCTAGTCAAAGGCCAGCTGTCCGGGAGGAAATTCATGCGTCTGAAGTTGCTTGCCGCCTCGCTCGCCGTCCTGCCGCTCGCCGCCGCCGGCGCCCAGGAGGGGAGCGCTCCGCCCACCGTCCCGAAGCCCGCCGCGCTGACCGCCGACGGTATTCCGGCAGTGCCGCTGGAGCTGGCGCAGCGCACCCGGCCCTATATGGAGTTCCGCACCGCCGGCTTTGCGGGCTGGAACGCGCGTGATCGCTCGATCCTGATCACCACACGCTTCGGCGACACCAGCCAGCTCCACCGCGTGGCAGTGCCGATGGGCGACCGCCAGCAGATCAGCTTCGAGGCCGAGCCGACCGGCGGCCGGTGGTCGCCGACCGGGGACGTGCTCGTCGCCACCCGCGACACGGGCGGTAGCGAATTCTTCCAGCTCTACACTCTCGCCGGCGGACGGCTGACCCTGTTGACCGACGGGCGCAGCCGCAACGGGTACAATGCCTTCAGCCATGACGGGCGCTGGATCGCCTATACCTCGACCCGGCGAAACGGCACCGATTCCGACATCTATGTGATGGACCCGCGCGATCCCTCGACCAACCGGATGGTCGCGCAGGTCCAGGGCGGCGGCTGGGGCGTCGCCGACTTCGCCTTCGACGGCCAAAGGGCGGCGGTGATCCACTATATCTCGATCACCAAGTCGAACCCCTACATGCTGGATCTCGCCTCGGGGCGGATGACGCCGATCGGCGACCATGCTCGCGACATTTCCTATGGCGGCGCCGAATTCGCGCCGGACGGGACGCTCTGGGTCACCTCCGACGAGGGCTCGGACTTCCAGCGGCTCGGCCGGCTCGACCCGGCCAGCGGCAGGTTCACGCCGGTGGTGACGAACATCAACTGGGACGTCGAGAATTTCGACGTCTCCGAGGATGGACGGACGATCGCCTTCGTCACCAACGAGGCCGGAAGCAGCCGGCTCAGGCTGCTCGACACGCGCACCGGCGCGGCCCGGCTGGTCAACCTGCCCGCGGGCACGATCGGCGGCCTGCAGATCGCGCCCTGGGGCGCGGTCGGCTTCAGCCTGAGCTCGGCGCGGAGCCCGTCGGACGTCTATTCGGTCGATCCGCAGACGCTCGCGGTGACGCGCTGGACGCGGAGCGAGACGGGCGGCCTCGACGCCTCGGCCAATGTCGAGCCGGAACTGGTCGAGACCCGGAGCTTCGACGGCGAGCGCATCTCGGGCTTCCTCTACCGGCCCGACGCCCGCCGCTTCCCCGGGCGGCGGCCGCTGCTCGTCAACATCCATGGCGGGCCGGAGGGCCAGTCCCGCCCCGGTTTCCTCGGCCGCAACAACTATCTCATCAACGAGCTCGGCATCGCCATCTTCTATCCGAACGTCCGCGGCTCGACCGGCTTCGGCAAGCGCTTCGTCAGCCTCGACAACGGGCCGGCGCTGCGTGAGAACAGCGTCCGCGACATCGGCGCCTTCCTCGACCGGCTGCAGGACGATCCGGCGCTCGACCGGGCCCGCTTCGCGGTCACCGGCGGCTCCTATGGCGGCTATATGTGCTACGCCTCGGCGATCCGCTTCGGCGACCGGCTGCGCGCCGCCAATTGCGTCGTCGCCATCTCCAATTTCGTGACCTTCCTGGAGAATACCCAGAGCTATCGCCGCGACCTGCGGCGCGTCGAATATGGCGACGAGCGCGACGCGGCGCAGCGCGCGCAGCTGACCGCGATCAGCCCGCTCACCCGGGTGTCGGAGCTGCGCATTCCCTTGATGGTCGTCACCGGCGCCAACGATCCGCGCGTGCCGCAGTCCGAGGCCGACCAGATGGTCGCCGCGGTCCGCAATGCGGGGCGCCCGGCCTGGCACCTGATCGGCCAGAATGAGGGGCACGGCTTCGCCAAGAAGGAGAATCAGGACTATAATTTCTGGGTGAACCTGATGTTCTGGCAGGCGAACCTGCTCGGCGGAGCGCAAAGCTAGCGAAAAAAGGGAGGGGTTATGGCGACATCGACGATCGACGGCACTGTCGAGGAGGCGGTCCTGCGTCGCCGGCGGCCGAAGATGAGCGTCTATGACCGGATCCTGTTCCGGCTCGACGACGGCTCCACCAGGACCTGGGCCAAGGCCGTGGTGATGAACGATGTCGCGGACCTGCTGACCCCCGGCACGCGCGGCCGCTTCTATACCTTCTCCGCGATCGACCATCGCGGGATCAGCGGCGTCCGGACGGACGACGGGCGGGAGGCTTTCGGCTTCGGCCGGGTCAACGAATATGCCGGCCTTGGCGTCTTCATTTCGATGACGCTTCTCGTCATCCTCCAGATGAGTCTGCTCGACGGGGTCTCGGTCTGGGCGCTCGTGCTGGCGGTCCTCGGCCTGCCGCTGTTCCTGCTCTATCGGCAGACCAGGCTCGACGCCGAAAAAGCGTTCAAGGCCGATGCCGGCTTCCGGCCGGCGGCCCGGGCGGCCTGATGACGACCTATGTCTACCGCGACGCCGCCGGGCTCGCGGAGACGGCGCGCTGGGCGCTCTATGCGGACAGCCTGGTCTGCGCCGCGGCGGTGGCCATCGCGCTGGTCCAGGGACCCTGGGCCCTGCTCTACGGCGATCTCGCCGCGGCCTTCGGCATCGTCCAGCTCGTCACCGCGGTCGGCTCGCTGATCCTGTTCCTGCTCTGGTTCTACCGGGCCAACGCCAATGTCCGGGCGATGGGCGCGGACGGGCTGACGGGCTCGCCGGGGCTCTCGGTCGCCTGGTTCTTCATTCCGATCGTCTTCCTGTTCATGCCCTTCGTGGTGATGCGCGACACCTGGAAGGCGAGCGCCTCGCCGCGGGACTGGCAGGGCCAGCCGACCGCGCCCCTGATCGGCTTCTGGTGGGCGGCGATGCTGGCCACGCACCTTGCCGCCTCCTTCTCCTTCCGGCTCTGGCTCAGCGGCGATTATGACGTGGTGGAGGCGGTGGGGGTGCTGGACCTGATCTCACACAGCGCCGGCATCCTGGCCAATTTGCTCAGCGTCGCATTGATGATGCGGATCCAGAGGCTGCAGGTGAGCCCCGCCCATCTGAGCGAGACGTTCCGCTAGCTCAGGTCAGCCGGCGCGCGGTCCAGGCGCCGCCTTCGTCCGCGATCGAGGCGTCGCCGACGATGCCGGCGAAGGCCCGCCCGCCCGCGGTGAAGCCGAGCCGGGTGCCGCGCAGCACCGGCCGCTCGAGGGCGAGCGCGCCGGATGGGCCGGTCAGCGTGCCGCTCACCTCCTGGAAGCGCTGCTCGATCTCCAGCGTCCAGCTGGCGCCGTTCGCCTCGGTCAGCGTCCAGCTGCCGCCGGCGACGGCGGGGACGATCCAGAGGAAGATGCGCCTTCCCTCCAGCTCCTCCTGCGCCTCGGGCCGCCAGTCGCCCATGTGGAAGGCGTGGCTGACGACGCGGCTGCCGGGGCGGAGCTCGGTCAGCAGGCGCGGGCGCAATTCGAGGTTGATGCGCGGCAGCAGATAGAGGGTGATCACGCTCGCCTCATAGATCGGCGTGCGGAACAGATCCTGCCGGCGGAAGACGACGCGGCTCTCCATCTGCGCGAAGCGGGCGGCGTTGACCGCCTCCTGGATGCGCACCGGATCGATGTCGACGCCGAGCGCGCGGGCGCCCCGGCGCGCCGCCGCAAGCGCGATCCGGCCGTCGCCGCAGCCGAGGTCGATCAGATAGTCGGACGCGGTGACCCCGGCGAGATCGAGCATCTTCTCGACCAGCTCCGCCGGGGTCGGGACATAGGGGACGTCATATTCCGGCTCGGCTGCCGCGCTGAGCAGGGGCAGGGCCGCCGTGGCGGCGAGCAGCTGGCGGCGGTTGAGGTCCATCCGGGCCAGCATAGCTTGCATCGGCCCGCCGCCAAGGCCATTTGCGGTCCATGGCCAGTGCTCCCGCCTCCGCGCCCCCGCTTCGGGCGACGATCATCCCGGTGACGCCGCTGCAGCAGAATTGCTGCCTGATCTGGTGCACGAAGACCATGCGCGGGGCGTTCACGGACCCGGGCGGCGACCTCCACCGGCTGAAGGCCGCGGCCGTCCAGCATGGCGTCACGGTCGAGAAGATCCTGCTCACCCACGGCCATATCGATCATTGCGGCTCGGCCAAGATCCTCGCCGAGGAGCTGGGCGTGAAGATCGAGGGGCCGCACGAGGACGACCGCTTCTGGATCGCGCGGCTCGAGGATGACGGGCGCAATTACGGGATCACCGGCAAGAGCTTCGAGAGCGACCGCTGGCTGGTCAACGGCGACAGCGTGACGGTCGGCGAGCTGGTGCTCGATGTCTACCATTGCCCCGGTCACACGCCCGGCCATGTCGTCTTCCACCATCCGGCCTCGAAGCTGGCGATCGTCGGCGACGTGCTGTTCCAGGGCTCGATCGGCCGCACCGACTTCCCGATGGGCAATCACCAGGACCTGCTCGATGCGATCACCGGCCGGCTCTGGCCGCTCGGCGACGACACCCATTTCGTCCCGGGCCACGGGCCGATGAGCACGTTCGGGCACGAGCGGCAGACCAACCCGTTCGTCGCCGACCGGGTGCTGGCGCGCGCCTGACGCGCGGTCAGCGACCGGCTTCGAACAGGGACGGGCTGGTATAAGCGAGGTAGATGGCGAAGGCGCCGAGCCCGAGCAGGACGAGCCAGCTCAGGGCGATGCCGGCGACGCGCAGCAGGTTCGCGCCGGGCCGGTCCATGCCGAAGGCATGGGCGATGCGGGCGAGGACGAAGACGATACCCGCCGCCCAGAGCCAGACGCTCTTGCCGACGGCCAGCTCGACGAAGCCGAGCAGCACCAAAAAGATCGGCATGTTCTCGGCGAAATTGGCATGCGCGCGCATCCGCCGGAGCAGCACCTCGTTGCCGCCGTCGCCGATCCCGATCTTCAGCGGCCGGCGCAGCCGCGAGACGCGGAGGCTCAGCCAGACGTGCAGCAGCGCGGCGGCGCCGGCGATGGTGAGCGTGATCGGCAGGATGATCGGTATCATGGATATTCCCCTCGCTGGCCTCCTCCGTAACATGCGCCGCCATGCTTGCAACCGCGGGCCAAATCGCTATAGGCGGCACCCTTCATGCGAGAGCTTCAGGCCGCGAGGCCAGCGGCCGGACCGGCCGTTGACCAAAGACCCGGCGCTCGCCACATCACTTTCGCCAGACCCTTTTGAACGAGAACAGGTGCCACGATGGCCGTCCCCAAGAGAAAAACCTCGCCCTCCAAGCGCAACATGCGGCGCAGCCACGATTCGCTGAAGGCGACGGGCTATCAGGAATGCCCGAATTGCGGCGAGCTCCGCCTGCCGCACAACCTCTGCCCGAGCTGCGGTCACTATAAGGGGCGTGAAATCCTCAAGACCGAGGCGTAAGGGAAAGCCGACGGCTGAACGGAGAACCGCGTTGGGACAGGGCCCACGGATCGCAATCGACGCGATGGGTGGCGATTCGGGTCCGGAAGTGACGGTGGCGGGTGCCGCCATCGCCTGGCAACGCCGCGACGATCTCCATTTCCTGCTGTTCGGCCATGAGGACGCGATCCGCGCCGAGCTGGTCAAGCATGACGGGCTCGAGGCGGTGGCCTCGATCGTCCATTGCGACGACGTCATCTCGGGCGACGAAAAGCCGAGCCAGGCCATCCGCCGCGCCAAATCCTCCTCCATGGGCCGCGCCATCGCGGCGGTGAAGGAGGGCGAGGCGCAGGCCGCGCTCTCCTGCGGCAATACCGGCGCCTTGATGGCGATGTCCAAGATCGCGCTCCGCACGATGCCCGGCATCGACCGGCCCGCGCTCGCGGCCCTGCTGCCGACGCTCGGCGCCAATGACTGCGTGATGCTCGATCTCGGCGCCAATACCGAGTGCGACACCAACAACCTCGTCCAGTTCGCGGTGATGGGCGCCGCCTATGCGCGGGTCGTGCTCGAGCTGGAGCGGCCGCGCGTGCAGCTGCTCAACATCGGCACCGAGGAGCTGAAGGGCACGGACGAGCTGAAGGACGCCGCCGCGATCCTGCGCGGCTCGCAGCATCTGCACATGCGCTTCGACGGCTATATCGAGGGCGACAAGCTCTCCCGCGGCAATACCGACGTGATCGTCACCGACGGCTTTTCCGGCAACATTGCGCTCAAGTCGCTCGAAGGGACGGCGCGCTTCGTCACCGATCTGCTGCGGCGCGCCTTCACCAGCTCGGCCCGCTCCAAGCTCGGCTTCCTGATCTCGCGGCCCGCGACGGAGCTGCTGCGCCATCATCTCGATCCGAACAATCACAACGGCGCCGTCTTCCTCGGCCTCAACGGCCTGGTCGTGAAGAGCCATGGCAGCGCCAGCGACAAGGGCGTCGCCAATGCCATCCGGGTCGCCGCGCGGATGGTGCGCGAGGATCTCACCCGCAAGATCACCGAGGATCTCGCCAACATCTCCGCCCAGAACGCCCAGCTCGCCGCCGCCAAATGACCCGTCGCTCGATCATTGCCGGTACCGGCGCCGCCTTGCCCGCGCGCAGCGTGTCCAATAACGAGCTGGCTGCCTGGAAGAATATCGACACGACCGACGAGTGGATCGTCGAGCGGACCGGCATCCGCAACCGCCACATCGCCGGCGAGGGCGAGACCACGGCTACGCTCGCCGCCGACGCCGCGCGTCGGGCGCTGGCCGCCGCCGGGGTCGCAGCCGACCGGATCGGGCTGATCGTGCTGGCCACCGCCACGCCCGACCAGACCTTCCCCGCCACCGCGACGATCGTCCAGACGATGCTCGGCATCGACGACTGCATCGCCTTCGACGTGGCCGCGGTCTGCACCGGCTTCCTCTATGCGCTCTCGGTCGCGGACAATATGCTGAAGGGCGGCATGGCCGACCATGCCCTGGTGATCGGCGCCGAGACGTTCAGCCGCATCCTCGACTGGGAGGACCGCACGACCTGCGTCCTGTTCGGAGACGGCGCCGGCGCGGTGGTGCTGACGGCCGAGGAGGGCGATCCGGATTCCGGGATCCTGGCGAGCCGCCTGCACGCCGACGGGCGCCATAACGATCTGCTCTATGTGACCGGCGGCCCGTCGACGACCCAGACCGTGGGCACGGTGCGGATGAAGGGCAAGGAGGTGTTCCGGCACGCGGTCGTGAACCTGGCGGGGGTGATGCACGAAGTGCTGGACGCTGCCGGGCACGAGCCCGGGGATGTCGACTGGGTGGTGCCGCACCAGGCCAACAAGCGCATTCTCGACGCGACCGCGAAGAAGCTCGGCCTGGCGCCGGAAAAGGTGATCGTCACCGTCGACCGCCACGCCAACACCTCTGCCGCCTCGGTTCCGCTCGCGCTCGACACGGCAGTGCGCGACGGACGGATCCGTAGGGGCGACCTGCTCGTGCTCGAGGCGATGGGCGGGGGCTTCACCTGGGGCGCCGCGGTGGTTCGTTACTAGCGCGTTCCGACCGGTGCCGAATTTGCGGAAAAGTCACGTTGCTAAGAGAGGCAAGCTGTTCTAATGTTGCGGTTTGAAGTCCTAGGGGGAATGTTTCGATGGCCGATCTGGGCGCAGCCAGGAAACCGTCCGTGGGTACGCTGACCCGCGCGGACCTCGCCGATATCGTGCATCGCGAGATCGGCCTGTCCCGCGCCGAATCGGCCGGGATCGTCGAGGGCATCCTGCATCATATGTGCGCCGCTCTGGCCGACGGCCAGAACGTCAAGATTTCGGGCTTCGGCAGCTTCATCCTGCGCGACAAGGGCGAGCGGATCGGCCGCAATCCGAAGACGGGCGTCGAGGTGCCGATCGCGCCCCGCCGCGTCCTCACCTTCCGCGCCAGCCAGATCATGCGCGAGCGGATTGCCCGCACGAGCTGATATGCCGGAACCGGTCCGCAAGAGCGAGCACGCTTTCCGGACGATCGGCGAACTCGCCAGCGACCTCGGGGTCCCGCAGCACATCCTGCGCTATTGGGAGACGCGCTTCCCGCAGCTGCGGCCGCTGCAGCGGGCCGGCAACCGGCGCTATTACCGGCCGGACGACGTCGCGCTCGCGCGGCGGATCCACCGGCTGCTCAACCAGGACGGCTATACGATCCGCGGCGTCCAGCAATTGCTGAAGGCCGGCGGCGCGGCGCCCTCGGAAGCGGAGGGCGAGCGGACCCCCCTTGCATCCGCGGCGATTTCGACCGATCATTCCACCCCCTTCCCTGCGGCCGCGCTGCGCGCACTGAGGCAGACGCTGGCCGACGCTTTGGAGGAGACGGCCCTGTGACCAAGCGCTTGACCCTGCTTTCGCTCGCCGCCCTGGGCGGCGCCACCCTTCTCGCCGCGGCGCCCGCGGCGGGCACGTCGCGCGAGCTGCGCGAGATGCGCTGCGACATGCTCGAGCAGCAACGCGGCCGGATGGTCACGATCGAGGCGCCGGACCTGCACGTCCTCGAGCAGACGGCCGGCGGCCGCGCCTTCGCGCCCGCCATCCCGCAAGGCATTGCCGCGATTTCCTGCGGCCGCACCAGCGTCGTCCCGGCCGCCTGGGACGACCGGGTGATCCACCTCGGCCTGCCGTTGTTCATCGCGGCGGGCAGCCAGCTCGGCGTGCTCGAGATCGACAATGGCCGCTACCGGTTTCGCTTCCTCCATGGCCAGGCGCGACCGGAGGAGCAGGCGCAGATTGACGAGCGGCTGCAGCTCTTCCAGTCGCGCTTCGACGCCGCCCAGCGCCAGCAATAAAGGCGGCTAGTCCCCGGGCCCCAGGCCCTCGGCCAGCTCGCGCGGGCGGATGAAGCGCGCGAGCCGGCCCTCGCCGGGCGCGACGTCGCGCCAATGCGCGGCGTCGAAGCCGATCTCGGCGAGCGCGCCCGTCGGATATTTGACCGCGATCTGGTCGTGCAGCGCGCCGCCGCCGGAGAGCAGCAAGGCAAGCTGCTCCATCCCCGGATTGTGGCCGACCAGGAGCAGCCGCTCGACCTCGTCGTCGGCGTCGCGGACCAGGGCCAGCAGCGTCTCGACCGGCGCCAGATAGATAGTCTCGTCGAAATGGGTGGCGACCGCGCCGCCATAGCCCTGCGCCAGCTCGGTCAGGGTCTCGGTGACCCGGACGGCCGGCGAGGCCAGGATCAGGTCGTAGCCGAGGCCGAGGCGGCGCATCTCCCGGCCCATGGCCCGCGCCGCCTTGTGGCCTCGCGCGTTTAGCGGCCGGTCGAAATCGCGCGCGACCGGCGCGTCCCAGCCGGACTTGGCGTGGCGCAGCAAGGTCAGCGTCTTCATCCCGCCCCGTCGATCCTCTCGCGCTCATCATGCACGGCGCCGGTTCCGGATGCCAGCCGCTCGCGCACCCGGTCTATGGCCCCGTCGAGCGGCACGCGCGAGACGCGCACGCCGGGCGGGAAGCCGTCGAGCAGGCGGGTGGGGGTGGCGGCCGAGAGCAGGACGAACATGCCGCGGTCGCCGGCGCGGCGGATCAGACGGCCGAAGGCCTGGGCGAGGCGGGCGCGTACGACGCGGTCGTCATAGCTTGTGCCGCCGCCGGCCGCCTTGCGCGCCGCATGGAGCACGGTCGGCCGCGGCCAGGGCACGCCTTCCATCACGACCAGGCGCAGCGAATGGCCGGGCACGTCGACCCCGTCCCTGAGCGCATCGGTGCCGAGGAGGGAGGCGTGGGGATCGTCGCGGAAAATGTCGATGAGTGTGCCGGTATCGATCGGGTCGACATGCTGGGCGTAGAGCGGGAGCCCGGCGCGGGCGAGGCGGTCGGCGATCCGGGCATGGACGGCCTTCAGGCGCTGGATGGCGGTGAACAGGCCCAGAGTGCCGCCGTCCGCGGCCTCGATCAGCCGGGAATAGGCGCCGGCCAGGGCGGCGAGATCGCCGCGCTTCACGTCGGTGACGATCAGCACCTCGCTGTTGGCGGCATAATCGAACGGGCTGGCGGCCTCGAAGCGCGCGGCCGGGCCGCCGAGATGCAGGGCGCCGGTCCGGGCCTCGGCGATCGGCCAGTCGGCACCCGCACGCAAGGTGGCCGAGGTGACGAGCACCCCGTGCGCGGGCTTCAGCACCGACTCGGCGAAGGGGCGGGTCGGGTCGAGCCAGTGGCGGTGCAGGCCGACATCATATTCGCGCCCCTCGACCCGGTCGACGGCGAGCCAGTCGACGAAGTCGGCATCGGCGGGGCCGCCGATCCGCGCGGCGAGCGCGATCCAGGCCTGGAGGGTCTGCGTCCGCCAGCCGAGCCCGCCGATCGCGCCCTCGACGCGGGCGCGGGCCTGCGCGTCGAGCCAGTCCGGCGCATCCTCGAGCACCGCCTCCAGCCTTTTGCCGAGCGCGACAAGGGGCCGGACCAATTGCTCCAGCGCCTGGACGGCGGGCGCGGCCGCCTCGACCAGGGCCGGATCGGGCTCGGCCAGCTCGGTCTCGAGGCCGTAGCCCGCATCCTGCGCCGTGGCCCGGGCGTAGACGGTGGAGCGCACCGCGGCGAGCAGGGCCTCGACCGGGCCGAAGGCCGCGCCCTCGGCGATCCGGCCAAGCCAGCCGTCGCCCGGCAGCGCGCCCGCATGCTGGATCGCGCCGTCCAGCGCCAGCGCCCCCGCCTCGTCATAGGAGGCGACGTCCATCAGCCGGGCGGCGAGGCCGCGCCGCCGGCCGCGGGTGCGGCCCTCGGGCCCGACGATCCAGCGCCGCAATTCGATCGCCTCCTGGCCGGTGAAGGCGGCGGCGAAGGTCGAATCGGCGGCGTCGAACAGATGATGACCCTCGTCGAAGACGATCCGGGTCGGCGCCCGGCCTTCCTCCCGGCCGCGCGCGGCATTGACCATGACCAGGGCATGATTGGCGATGACGAGATCGGCATGCTGGCTGGCGCGGGCGGCGCGTTCGATGAAGCAGCGCCGGTAATGCGGGCAGCCCGCATAGACGCATTCGCCGCGCCGGTCGGTGAGCGCGGTCGCGCCGGCGCGGCGGAACAGGCTGGTCAGCCAGCCCGGCAGGTCGCCGCCGACCATGTCACCGTCGCGCGTCCAGGCGGCCCAGCGCGCGGCGAGCTGGGCAAGGATTGCGGCGCGGCCGGCAAAGCCGCCCTGCAGCGCATCCTCCAGGTTGAGCAGACAGAGATAGTTTTCCCGGCCCTTGCGGATCACGATTCGCTGCCGGCGCTCGGCGGCGTCGGGGAAGAGGCGCTCGCCTTCGCGGTCGAGCTGGCGTTGCAGCGCCTTGGTATAGGTCGAGATCCAGACCGCCCCGTCCGCCTGCTCGGCCCAGAGCGAGGCCGGGGCGAGATAGCCCAGGGTCTTGCCGATCCCGGTCCCCGCCTCGGCGAGCAGCAGATTCGGCTGGTCCTCGACCCGGCGCGGATCGAAGATTACGGCGGCGGCCGCGGCATAGTCGCGCTGGCCGTCGCGGACCTCGGCATCCGTGCCGACCAGATCCTCGAGCCTCAGCGCGGTGTCGGCGAGGTCGAGCCGGACGGGGCGCGGCTGCGGGCGCGGGGCGCTGTCCTCCCATTCGGGGAGGCGGGAGAAGAGCCAGCGTTCCTCACGCTCCGGCCGCTGCAGGCGGTCAGCGACCGCGCCCGCCCAGGTCCAGCGCAGCCGGTGGAGCGCCTGCGCCGAGGCCCAGGCGCCCTCGCGCTCGGGCCAGTCGCCGCCGAGCGTGTCGAGCAGGGTGGACGCCGCGTCGCGCAGGAAGGTCGCCGCCGCCTCGTCACTCTCCGGCTCCGGGAGGCCGAGCGCCCGCGCCATGCCGTGGGGCGTCGGCACTGCGAAGCGCGCCGGATGGACGAAGGCGAAGAGCTCGAGCAGGTCGAGGCCGTTGAGATCGGGATAGCCGAGCCGGTTGCCGACGAGCGGCGCGTTCAGCATGATCATCGGCGTTTCGGCCGCCCGCGCGATCGCTTCGCCGCGTCCCGTCGCCTCCACCTTTCCGTCCGGCCAGGCGATCCAGATGCCGCCATGGGTTGCGTGCAGCGCGGGATAGGGCAAAGAGGCCGCCATCCCGCAGCCATGGCTCATGCGGAACGAAAGGGCAACGGTGTCGATCTCTCCCGAACTGCGCGAGGCCGCGAAGATCTCCAGGGCCTGGCCCTATGAGGAAGCGCGCAAGCTCCTGAAGCGCTATCCGGACGGGCCCCCGGCGGGCAAGGCGATCGTCTTCGAGACGGGCTACGGGCCGTCGGGCCTGCCGCATCTCGGCACCTTCCAGGAGGTGGCGCGCACGCTGATGGTCCGCCACGCGCTCGCCGAGATGGTCGACTGGCCGAGCCGGCTCATCGCCTTTTCCGACGACATGGACGGGATGCGCAAGGTGCCGCCCGGCGTGCCGCACCAGGACATGATGCACGCGCATCTCGACCAGCCGCTCAGCCGCGTGCCCGACCCCTATGGCTGCGGCCACCGGAGCTTTGCCGACCACAACAACAACCTGCTGCGGCAATTCCTCGACCGGTTCGGCTTCGACTATGAGTTCCTCGCCTCCTCGGACTGCTATGGCGAGGGCCGGTTCGACGAGACGCTGAAGCAAGTGCTGCGCCGCTACGACGCGATCCTCGACGTCATGCTGCCGACCCTGCGCGAGGAGCGCCGCAAGACCTATTCGCCGGTGCTGCCGATCAGCCCGCGGAGCGGCAAGGTGCTGCAGGTGCCGGTCAAGGTGCTGGACGCGGAGACCGGCATGGTCGCCTTCGAAGACGAGGGGACGCGCGTCGAGCAGTCGATCCTCTCCGGCGGCGCCAAGCTGCAGTGGAAGGTGGACTGGGCGATGCGCTGGGTCGCGCTCGGCGTCGATTACGAAATGTCGGGCAAGGATCTGATCGATTCGGTGATCCAGAGCTCGAAGATCACCCGCGTGCTCGGCGCCCGCCCGCCCGAGGGCTTCAACTACGAGCTCTTCCTCGACGAGAATGGCGAGAAAATCTCCAAGACGAAGGGCAATGGCGTCACCATCGACGAGTGGCTGACCTATGCGCCCGAGGAGAGCCTCTCCTTCTACATCTACCGCGAGCCGAGGAAGGCGAAGCAACTGAGCTTCGGCATCATCCCGAAGGCGGTCGACGAATATGACCAGTTCCTGGCCGCCTGGCCGGGCCAGGAATGGGACAAAAGGACGGGCAATCCGGTCCACCACGTCCATGCCGGCGATCCGCCGCCGGCGCGGATGCCGATCAGCTTCGCCCTGCTGCTGAACCTCGTCGCGGTCGCCTCGACGGACGACAAGGACCTGCTCTGGGGCTTCGTGAAGCGCTATGCGCCGGATACCTCGCCCGAAACGCATCCGGAGCTGGACCGGCGGCTGGACTATGCGCTCGCCTACTTCCGCGACTTCATCGCCAATTCGCTCCACCATCGCGCGCCGACCGAGGCGGAGGCGACGGCCCTGCGCGACCTCGACGCGCGGCTGGCAGCCCTCCCGGAGGATGCGGGCGCCGAGGCGATCCAGAACGAGGTCTACGAGGTCGGCAAGGCGCATTACGGCAAGGAGGCACTGCGCGACTTCTTCCGCGTGCTCTACGAGACCTTGCTCGGCACCAGCCAGGGCCCGCGCATGGGCAGCTTCTTCGCGCTTTACGGGATCGGCAACGGCCGCAAGCTGATCGCCGAGGCGCTGGGCCGCGCCGGCTGATCAGCGGCGCGGGCGCGGCAGGATCCGGTTCTGCCGGAGCGTCCGGACGGTGTCGTCCGACAGGAAGCCGTTGAACTGATAATAAGGCGGGGTCTCGGTCTCGCGCAGATGCATGAAGCCGCGCATCCCCGGATGCAGGGTGGGGCGGAACAGGCCGCCGCAACTGTTGGGCAGCTCCTGCGGGAAAGCGATCTCCTGGCCGGGCGTGAAATCGCCCTTGTAGACGGCGGTCACGCGCATCCGGATCGGCCGGCGCCAGTCGGGCACCTCGACGACCACGAGCTCGACGAGCGAGGTGGCGGCGTGATAGGTGGCGATTGCCTGGCGGGCCAGGAAGCGCCGGTGCTCCGCCATACGCTGCCGAAGCGCGCGCCGCTCGGCCGCGTTTGCCGGCGGCGGCTCTTCCGGGGCGATGGCAACGACGCAGGCGGCCACAGGCTGCGGCAGCAGTGCAGCGCCTGCCGCCAGGGCGATGGCGAGCATCCTCATGCGCGCCATTCTACGTCCTTTCATCGGCCGGGCCTAGCGCGCCGGCAGCAGGCCCGCGCGGCGGAGCATCGCCACATGGGCGGGCGCGACGAAGCCCTGGAAGGTGATGCGATCGCCCGGATGATGGATCATTATGATACCGCGCGCGCCGGCGGGAACGTCGCCGGCGCCGCACATCGATCCCGGCACGCCTGTGACCGCAAACCGCGCGCCGGCGCGATAATTGCCCTTGTAAACGCGGAGCACGCGCATCCGCCCGGGACGGGGATAGGATGAGCCGGTCTCCGCCACCACTTCAAGCACCGCATGCGCGCGGCGGAAGCCCTCGCGCACGCCGCGTTCCTGCTCTGCCCGGCTCGGCGGCCGGTAGTTCGGGATCGGCGAACAGGCCGAAGCGGCGGCAGGGATGGCAAGGGGCGCCAGCGCCAGGCCGGCGAGAATGGCGAGCTTTCTCATGCGCCAATGATACACTATCACATCTCCGATGCCAATCGGCTTATCAGCGGCCGAGATGCTCCTGCTTTCCGACGGCATAGGCTTCGCGTGCAAAGCCTTTCACGCGCGCCACTTCATCCGGCGCATCCAGGCGGAAGGCGTGAAGGTGGTTGCGGGGCGAGAAGCTCTCCACGCGGGTAAAGACGGGATCCTCGACGCGGCGGGCGAGAATGAGATGGCCGAGCACCCAGTCGCGTCTGACGGTGAGCTGGGCGAAGGACATGCGCACCTGGAAGGCGATCCGGGTCTTCTCGGGCAGGACGGTGACCGGGCCGAAGCCTTCCAGCATCGCCAGGAAGGCGTCGTAGATCGCGCGGACGTTCGACGACTTGCCCGCGAAATGCGCGGCGAGATCGTGCCGGCCGCAGGCATGGCTCTGGTTGCGGTTGGCGAAGCCGCGGCCGCAAGCCGGGCAGGTCCACAATTCGGACCGGGCGTTCAGCGCTGCAGCTCGACGCCGTTGCGGCGGAGGATGCGGATCGCGTCGGCACTGAGCAGACCCGGGAATTCCTCCGGCTCCGAAGCGCCGACATACATCCAGCCCCGCATACCGGCGGTCATGAAATTGCCCGGGCTGCAGGAATCCCTGTTGCCGCGCATCCGGTAGAGACGGCCGACTGCGACATCGCCCTTGTGGACGCGCACCACCCGGGCGGTCCCGGGCGTCTCGAAGGTTGCGTCGGTCAGCACCTCGATCTCGACCAGGCCGGCAGCGGCGCGATAGTCGCCCAGCACGAACGCCTCGATCTGGGCGTCGGTAAAGGGGGGTGGCCGACTGCAGGCTGTGGCGGGCGACGCCGCGACCAGAGCCGCGATCAGCGCGAAGGCGAGGAGGGGCGCTCGCATGACCCGAGACTAGGTCATGCGTGCCCGGCCGTAAAGCTTGTCACCCCCGCTGCCGTTCGGCGATCCAGTCCCTGATCTTGCGCTCGAGCACCGGCATGGGCAGCGAGCCGGTCATCAATACCTGGGCGTGGAAGTCGCGCAGGTCGAAGCGGCGGCCGAGGGCCCGCTCGGCCTCGGCGCGAAGGCGCAGGATCGTCAGCTGGCCGACCTTGTAGGCCAGCGCCTGGCCGGGGATGGCGATGTAGCGCTCGACCTCCGCGACCACCTCGGTGCGGCTCATGCCGCTATTGTCGAGCATGTACTGGATCGCCTGGTCGCGGGTCCAGTTCCTGGCGTGGATGCCGCTGTCGACGACGAGGCGCATCGCGCGCAGCATCTCGTCGTTGAGGCCGCCGAAGCGCTGATAGGGGTCGGTTTCCATGCCGAGCTCGTCCCAGAGTGTCTCCGCATAAAGCGCCCAGCCTTCGACGAAGGCGGTGTTGCCGCCGAAGCGCATGAAAGCGGGGAGCGCCTCGTTCTCCGCGGCGAGCATGATCTGGAAGTGATGGCCGGGCGAACCCTCGTGCAGGTAGAGCGTCTCCATGCCCGAGGTCCGCCGCGAGGGCAGGTCATAGGCATTGTAGTAGAAGATGCCGGGCCGGCTGCCGTCGGGCGTGCCGTCCTGGTAGGAGCCGCCCGCCTCGGTGCGCTCGCGGAAGGCCTCGACCTCGCGGATCTCGAGGCGGCTGCGCGGGATGGTGGAGAAATATTCGCGGATGCGCGCGTCGACCCGCCGGCCGATCTCGTAATAGCGCTCGCGCATCCATTCGCGGCTCTGCGGCTCGAAGCGGCGGTCGGTGCGGATAAATTCGAAGAACTGGGCCAGCGTGCCGCTGAAATTGGTCTGCCGGCGGATCGCGTCCATCTCGCCGCGGATGCGGGCGACCTCGCTGAGGCCGAGATTGTGGACCTCGTCCGCGCTCATCGGCAGCGTCGTGTTCTTCTCGATGAGGCGGGCGTAGAGCTGCGCGCCGCCCTGCATGGAGGAGAGGCCGACGCCGTCGCGGGCGCGGGGCAAATATTCGTCGTTGAGGAAGGCCCGGAGGCGCCGGTAGGCCGGGAAGACCTGGTCGCGGATCACCGCCAGCAATTCGGCGCGCAGCCGCGCGCGGTCCGCCTCCGGCACGCCTTCGGGGAAGTTCTGCGCGGGGCCGAAGAATGGCGAGGCCTCGGGGGCGTCGCGCAGCTGCGTGTCGAGCTGGTCGATCACGTTGCGGATGGTGAGCTTGGTCTCGACCACGCCGGAGGCGAGGCCCTGGCGGAAGCGGCCGATCGCCCGGTCGATCAGCACCGCATATTGCCGGTGGCGCGAGACGTTGTTGTTGTAATCCTGGACGTTGCGGAACGGCGCCGCGCTACGCCCGGAGGCGAGCACCGGGTAGAAGGTGTGGAAGCCAGAGAAATGGTTGAGCGGTCGGACCGCGGTCAGCGCCAGCATCTGCGGCTGGACGTCGGCCAGGTCCTCGCGGCGCTGATATTCGAACACGTCATAAGCGAGCCGGTCGGTCGCGTTGAGCCGGTTGCGGTCGATCCGGTGCAGGGCCGCGAGCTCCTGCTCGGCGGCCTCGCGCTCGGCCGCATAATAAGCGTCGCTCATATAGTCGCCGAGCCGATCGGCGTAGCGGAAGTCGCCGCGGAACAGGGCGCTGATCGGGTTGCGGCGGAGATTGGCCTCGTCGCTCTCGTGGAACAGCTGCCTGAGGCGCGCGCCGGCCTCGTTCCTGGCGGGCGCGGCGGCGGCCGGGGCGGCGGTGTTCTGGGCGGCGGCGGGAACCGCGGCGGCGGACAGGAGGGTAGCGGCGAGCAGAAGGGCTTTGAGGGTCATATGCGCGGGTTCCGAGGGAGGCTGGACTGTGTTGCCACCCTAAGACGCCGGACCGCCCGCTGGCAAGCGCTCAATAGACGGGCGTCTCCGTATAGGCCCAGGGCCGCTCCCGGTACCATTTGGTGATGATATATTTGGTGCCCGCGGTGACCGGGCAGCCCTGGTGCATGGCATAGGTGTTCGGCTGGCCGATCCCGTCCATATTGTTCCAGCAGAGCAGATTGCCGCGCCGCGGGGTCACCTTGGCCGCGCAATTGGTGAAATTGGTCTCGCCGCCGCCCTCGACGTCGTTGAGGAAGACCATCGCCGTCCAGGTGCGCTGGCCGCCCGAGCGCATCATGTCCTCCCAATAGGCCTCGCCCTTGTGAAAGAAGTCGTAATGCGGCTTGAACTGCTGCCCGACCTCGTAACGCTGGCCCTGGATGGTCTCGCCATGGGTCGAATCGATGCCCATCAGGCCGGTGATCTTGCCCTCGACCCTTTTCACCGTCTCGTTCTCGGGGTCGACGTTGCAGCTGTGGCTGGTGCGGAACTCCTGGTCGCCATTGTAGGAGAGGAGCTGCGAGGGCGAATTGTCGGCGTCGATCAGTGCGATCAGCTCGCGGCAGTCCCGCTCGTCGAGGAAGTCGCGGACGATGTAGATGTCGAGCAGATTGTTGCAGGGGATCCGGAACGCCTTGGGATTCACCTGCAGGCGCGCATTCACATAGGCGCCGAGGGTGATCCGGTAATCGATGTCGTTGGTCGCTCTGCCGGGCTGCGTTGCCATCTTTAAGCCTTCACTCCAGGGTCCGTCCGCGGACCATCACGAAATCCACATGTTCGAGACGGGTGACGTCGGTCAAGGGGTCGCCCTCGACCGCGATCAGGTCGGCGGACAGGCCGGGCGCGATCCGGCCGATCTCATTCTCCAGGCCGAGCAGGCGGGCCGCCCCGGTCGTCGCGGAGGCGATCGCCTCGGCCGGGCTCATCCCGCCATAACGCACGAGCTGGGCGAATTCCTCGCCGTTGCGGCCGTGCGGATAGACGGCGGCGTCGGTGCCGAACACCACCGGCACGCCCGCCGCCCGCGCAAGCCGCACGGCCTCGCCCAGATGCTCCAGCGCCTCGCGTGCCTTGACCGCGACCGTGGGCGTAAAGGCATTGCGGGCGAGGCCCTCGCGGACGCCGGTGAAGGCCATCAGGGTCGGCACCAGGGCGGTGCCGTTCTCGCGCATCGCGCGGATCGCGGCGGCATCGGCGAAGGTGCCGTGCTCGATCGAATCGACGCCGGCCCGGGCCGCCGCCTCGATGCCGCGGGCGCCATGGGCATGGGCGGCGACCTTGAGGCCGAGGCTGTGCGCGGTGACGACGATGGCGCGCATCTCCTCGGGCGTGAAATGCGCCTCGAGCCCGGCGCCCTGCTGCGAGAGGACGCCGCCGGTGGCGGTGAACTTGATCACCTGCGCGCCTTCGCGCGCCTTGCGGCGGACGAGCGCGGCGCATTCGACCGGGCCCGTGCAGGTATTGTTCGCGGAGAGCGCCTCGATCACGTCGGGGCGGAAGCCGGAGACGTCGCCATGGCCGCCGATGATCGAGATTGCGGGGCCGGACGCGACGATGCGCGGACCCGGAAAGAGGCCCTCGCGCGTGCCCCGCGACAAAGCGAAGCCGACCTGCGGGCCGGAGCCGAGGTCGCGCACCGTGGTGAAGCCGGCGCGCAGGGTAGTGATCGCGTTGCGGACGCCCATCACCACGGCATAGTCGTCCGAGTCGACCGCCTCGTCGCGATAGTCGCCGCCCGGATTGCCGGAGAGATGGACGTGCATGTCGATCAGGCCCGGCAGCACTGTCTTCGAGCGGAGATCGATGAGGCGCGCGCCCTGCGGCGCCGGGTTGAGGCCGGGCGCAATGCCCTGGATGCGGCCGTCGACGACGGTGATCGTCGAGGGGCCGAGCGCGGGCCGCGCCGGATCGGCGATCACGCGGCCGGCATGGATGACGATGGTCTCCGCCGCGGCAGGACCGGCGACGAGGAGCAGGAGCAGGGCGAGCAGGCGGGCGAGCATCGGCGAATCCCCCGAGAAAGCGGGCGAATTCATGCGACAGGGGGCGGAGCCCTGACAAGCGAAAAGCCCGGAGCGGCTGGGCCGATCCGGGCTTCCCGTTCCCTCGCGTGGGACGTCTCTGCCTTCAGACTGCGCGAAGCGGTCCTTACCAGAAGAAGTCGTAGATCACGTCGATGACCTCGCCGGTGTAAACGTCGACGAGAAGGACGTCGTTATAGTAGCGCACCCACTGCGTGCCGTAGGGCGCCGCCGGCAGGCGATACTGCCAGGGATCGGCGATCCAGTAACGCTGGCTGTAGAACAGCGAGTCGAGGAACAGGCCGATCGAGAAGCGGCGGTAGCTCCAGTTCCGGTAGGGCGAATAATAAGGCCGCAGGTGGAAGATGTGCCGGTTGCGGCTCCGCCAGCCGCTCCAATTGTAGCGATTGTCGTTGCGCCAGCCGCGGTTCCAGTCGTTGCGCCAATTGCGCCGGCCGTCGCGGTCGCCCCGCCAGTCGCGGCGGTCGTTCCGGTCATTGCGCCAGTCGCCCCGCCGGCCGTCGCGGTCGCCGCGGCGGCCCTCGGCCTGGTTGCGGCGCTCGAGGTCGCGATAATGCTGCAGGCGGGGATCGTTCGGATTGCCCTGCCAGGCCTGCGGATAGACGCTCGGCTGCTGGCGCCGGGTGCGGCGCTCGCCGTCGCCGCCGCCACCGCCGCGGTTCCAGCCGCCACGGTCGCCGCGATCGCCGCGGGCCCCGCGGTTGCTGTCATTGTTGCCGCCGCGGTTCCAGTTGCCGCGATTGCCGCCGTCGCCGCGCGGGCTCTGCGCGCCTTGAGGGTTGGGCCGCGGGCGGGGTGCCTCCTGCTGCTGCGGCTGGCTGGGCTGCGACTCGGTGGCCCGCTCGGAACGCGGCGCCCGCTGGCTCTCACCGCCATTGTTGCTGCCCGACCAGCTGCGCTCGCCGCGGCTGCCGCCGCGATTGCCCCGCTGGGCTTCGGCCGCCACCGACGTCATCGCGGTCGCGGCCAGAATGATACCAATCAATGCCTTGCGCATCGAATTCGACTCCTTCGCTCCCCGGCGGCCATGCGCCGCCCGTTCATAAGACGGCTTGTGCCGATTCGCGGATGAGCGGTTGCTGAACCGGAACGTCAGAAAGCGGACAGAAACTCAACGTCTTGGCTGGCGCGGCTGGGGGCGGAGCGCGGGGACTTCGCGGGCCGCATCGGCCGGCGCGACGCGGGGCGGCGGCGCGCCCGCGGCCTGCTCCCGCCCGGTCTTGATGCGGATCGCGCGACGGATCGATTCCCTGAGGCGGGGATAGATGCCGCAGCGGCAGAGATTGGCAATCGCCGCGTCGATCTGCTCGTCGGTCGGGCTGTCGTTGCGGTCGATCAAAGCGGCGGCGGCCATGATCACGCCGGGAATGCAATAGCCGCACTGCACGACCATGTCGGCGATGAAGGCCTGCTGGACCGGGTGCGAGCGGTCGCCCGACAGGCCCTCGATCGTGGTGACGAAGCTGCCCTCCAGCGCCGAGATCGGCACCCGGCAGGAGCGCACCGCATTGCCGTCGACATGGACGATGCAGGCGCCGCAATGGCCGGTGCCGCAGCCATATTTGGTCCCGGTGAGGTTGGAAGCGTCGCGCAGCGCCCAGAGCAGGGGCGTCTCCGGGTCCATCCGGTAGTGGACGGGCTGTCCGTTCACGGTAAAGCTGCTCATCGCCAGGAGATAGACGGGGAAGGGCGGCGATGGGAAGCGACCGACTGAGCGTTGGGATCGACGGCGGCGTCGCCCATGTGGAGCTGGCCCGGCCCGACAAGTTCAACGCGATGGACCGGGACATGTTCGCCGCGATCGGCGACGCCTTCCGCGCGCTCGGCCGCGACCCGGCGGTGCGGGCGATCCTGCTCAGCGGCCAGGGCAGGCATTTCACCGCCGGGCTCGACCTCGAATATGCGGCCTCGCAATTCAGGCCGGCCACGGATGCGGGCCGGGCGGCGGAGGCGAAGCTCCGCCACATCGAATGGCTGCAGGACAGCTTCACCGCGGTCGAGCAGGCGCGGCCGCCGGTGATCGCCGCCGTGCATGGCGGCTGCATCGGCGCCGGCGTCGACCTGGTCTCGGCCTGCGACATCCGCCTCGCCAGCGCCGACGCCTTCTTCCAGATCGCCGAGGTGGACGTGGCGATCACCGCTGATCTCGGCACGCTGCAGCGGCTCGGCTATCTGATCCCGCAGGGCCTGCTGCGCGAGCTGACCTATACCGGGCGGCGGGTGAACGCCGAGGAGGCGGTGCGGATCGGCCTCGCCAATCGGATCGAGGCGGACCGCGACGCAGTCGTCGCCGCCGGGCTCGCGCTGGCGCGGACGATCGCCGCCAAGTCGCCGCTCGCGGTCGCCGGCGCCAAGAAGAACCTCAACCACAGCCGCGGCCGGCCGGTCGAGGAGGGGCTGCGCGACGTCGCCTTGTGGAACGCAGCGGCGCTGGCGACCGCGGACCTGGGCGAGGCGGTCCGCGCGCGGCTGGGCAGGACCGAGGCCAGCTTCCCGCCGCTCGACGACTGACCCCTTCGACCAAAGTGTTCCGTCACGCGACCGGGCGGGAAAAGATGCGCTTGTTCCCAAAGCCTTGATCGGCCAGTGTCCGCGGCCATGACCGAACAGCCGCTCAAGAACCTGACCGACAGCGAGGACGAGGACGCGAAGGTCGCCGACCTGATGTCGCCCGCGCTCGGGGTGTTCAACCCGGACATGACCGTCGCCGACACGGTCGAGGAGCTGCGCGAGCTCACCCGCTCGGCGATGATCACCTATTGCTACGTCACCGAGGAGGACGGCAGGCTGGTCGGCGTCGTGGTGATGCGCGACATGCTGCTCGCGACGCCGGAGACGCGGCTGGACGCGATCATGCTCAAGGAGCCTTATTATTTCACCGAGGACATGGAGCTGGACGAGGCGCTGAAGGCGGCGGTCGGCCGGCACTATCCCGTCTATCCGGTCTGCGACTCCGGCGGTCACCTCAAGGGCCTGATCCGCGGCGAGGAACTGTTTCGCAACCAGGCGATCGAGATCTCCGCCCAGTCCGGTAAGATGGTCGGTGTCGACAAGGAGGAGCGCTTTGCCACGCCCTTCCTGCGCAGCCTCCGGCTTCGTCATCCCTGGCTGCAGATCAACCTGCTCACCGCCTTCGGCGCGGCCGCGGTCGTCGGCATGTTCGAGAGCACGATCGACCAGCTGGTCGTGCTCGCCGTCTTCCTGCCGGTCATGGCCGGACAGACCGGCAATACCGGCCTCCAGGCCTTGGCGGTCGCGCTGCGCGGCATCACGCTCGGCGAGCTGACGCCGGCCCTTTCCGGGCGGCTGATGGTGAAGGAGACGGCGCTCGGCTTCCTCAATGGCCTGCTCGTCGGGCTCACCGCTGCGCTGGGCATGTTCATCTATGCCTCGACGAAGGGCGAGGCCGAACCGCTGATGCTGAGCTTCACCGTGCTGGTGGCGATGGTCGGGAGCTGCACCATTGCGGGCTTCGCAGGCGCCGTCATCCCGCTCACCCTCAAGCGGCTCGGCGCCGATCCCGCCACCGCCTCGGGCATCTTCCTCACGACCGCCAGCGACATTGCCAGCATGGGCATGTTCCTGACCTTCGCGACCTTGCTCCTGCTCTAGGCGGCTCAGCCGCCGGGCATCTCGAAGCGCAGCGCCACGCTCTCGGCCGAGCGCTCCGCGGGGCCGTGATAGACCGCCTCGACATTGTTGCCGTCCGGATCGAAGGCGAAGGCGGCATAATAGCCCGGATGATAGGGCCGCTCGCCCGGCGCGCCATTGTCCCGGCCGCCCGCGGCCAGCACCGCCGCGTGCCAGGCGTCGACCTGGTCCCGGTCCTTCGCCTGGAAGGCGAAATGGACGGCGGTGGCGGGCTCGCCCTGGTCCACCCAGAGCTCGTCCGCGTAGAAATGGTCCGCCTCCTCGACGATCGGGATGCCGAGCGCCCCGAGGCAGGCGCGGTAGAAGCGTTTCGCTGCGTCCAGGTCGCGCGCATGGAGATGGAGATGGTCGAGCAGGCGGCCGCGATGCAGTTCCATGATGCTTCTCCAGCAGGGCTTTGCCCGCCAACGCCTGCCGGCCGCTCCGGGTCCGCGACGCTTGCCAGACCGGGACGCCCGGTGCAGGTTCGGGGCGAGAAGGGGGAAGGGGATGGGACAGATCCTGAAGAGCGCAATGCCGGCCGCGGCCTGTTTGGCGGCGCTGCTCGCTACGGCGCTTCCCGCCTCTGCGCAGGAGAGCTGGCGGCCGGCCAGCCGCGCCGGGCAGCAGCGGGCGTTCATCGATACGTCCTCGCTCCGGCGCACCGGGGACAAGGTGCGCTTCAGGCGGGAGATCCGCATGGGCGAGACCCGCAGCTTCTCGGACGGCACGCGCTACGACCGGATCGGCTCCTTCATGGAGATGGATTGCCGGGCGAGGACGCTGCAGACGCTGGAGGCCTATGCGATGCTCGGGGCAGCGGTCGTCGTCCGCCAGGACGGCGATGGTCAGATCGAGCCGGTGCGGGCCGGCTCCACGGCGGATGCTGACCTGCGCGCGGCCTGCTTCAACGAGTGGCCGGGCTAGGCCCGGGGCGCCGTTCTGGCCCGTGGCCGGCCTTTTCCGCGCATTTCCTTGACTTTTTGCACTGCAGCATCCATATGCCCGCCCAGCGAGGCGTCATGCAGCGTGAACTGGTCCTTCGGGATTTCGGCTCCGCCTCGGTTTTTTTAAGAGCTTCCCTTTTCACGCGGGTCGTTCAGAACCCGCCGCACGTGGTGCGCCCGTCGAGGCTGCCTGCGTGCCGCACATTTGTGAGTTTTCATTCCAATGTCATTCGAATCCCTCGGGCTCTCGCAGCCCCTTCTGCAGGCGCTCGCCGCGAAGAATTACGACACGCCGACGCCGATCCAGCAGCAGGCCATTCCCTCGGTCCTGCAGGGCCGGGACCTGCTCGGCATCGCCCAGACGGGCACCGGCAAGACCGCGGCCTTCATGCTGCCAAGCATCGACCGCCTGGCTGCGGCCAACCGCCGCGCGAGCCCGCGCGCCTGCCGCATGCTGGTGCTGGCGCCGACGCGCGAGCTGGCCGGGCAGATCGCCGACAGCGCCCGCGCCTATGGCGAATATAGCCGCATCCGCGTCGCCACCGTGTTCGGCGGCACCTCGATCAACAAGAACCGCCAGGACGTGGCGCGCGGCGTCGACGTGCTGGTCGCGACCCCGGGCCGGCTGCTCGACCTGGTCGAGCAGGGCCATCTGACCCTGCGCGAGGTCGAGATCCTCGTCCTCGACGAGGCGGACCAGATGATGGACCTCGGCTTCATCCACGATCTCAAGAAGATCGTCCGGCTGCTGCCCGCGAAGCGGCAGACCCTGTTCTTCTCGGCGACCATGCCGAAGGCGATCCAGCAGCTCGCCGCCCAGTTCATCAACGATCCGAACCCGGTGCAGGTCTCGGTCGCGCCGCAATCGACGACGGCGGAGCGCGTCGAGCAATATGTCACCTTCGTGCAGCAGCAGGAGAAGCAGGCTTTGCTCACCATGATGCTGCGCTGGGGCTTCGGGCCGCGCGGCAACATGGACCGGGTGCTGATCTTCACCCGCACCAAGCATGGCGCGGACCGGGTGGTGAAACTGCTCGCCGGCAACGGCATCGCCGCGAACGCGATCCACGGCAACAAGAGCCAGCCGCAGCGCGAGCGGGCGCTGGCTCTGTTCAAGCAGGGCGAGGTCCGCATCCTCGTCGCCACCGACATCGCCGCGCGCGGCATCGACGTCTCGGGCGTGTCGCACGTGATCAATTTCGAGCTGCCGAACGTGGCGGAGCAATATGTCCACCGGATCGGGCGGACGGCGCGGGCCGGCAATGACGGCATCGCCATCGCCTTCTGCGCCGAGGACGAGCGGCCCTATCTGCGCGACATCGAGAAATTGACCCGGCAGAAGATCGCGGTCGAGCCGCTGCCGCAGGGTTTCGTCGCCGAGGCCCAGCGGATCAAGGCGACGCGGACCACGCCGGCCCGTGAGGAGCACCAGCCGCGGCACGAGCAGCGCCGCTTCCAGCCCCGCCCCAAGGGCGAGCGCGGCAAGCATGCGCACAAGGTGAAGCCGATGGGCGGCTCCCGGCGCCGCGCGAGTCGTTAGGACTTTGGCGCTGAAGCTTGCTTTCAGAGGGAGGTGCTGCTAGGGGCACCGGCCTGCGCCGCGGGCCCTGCCTGCGGCGAATCCGTTTTCACGACTTTTTACGACGCACTTAAAAAGAAAGAGTGGCGAGCCTTTTATGCAAATCATCGTTCGCGATAACAATGTCGACCAGGCGCTGCGGGCGCTCAAGAAGAAGCTGCAGCGTGAGGGCGTCTATCGCGAGATGAAGCTCCGCCGTCATTACGAGAAGCCGTCGGAGAAGCGCGCCCGCGAGCGGGCCGCCGCGATCCGGCGCGCGCGCAAGCTCGAGCGCAAGCGGGCGGAGCGCGACGGCGTCCGCTAAGGGCCGCCCGCTTCCAAGCTTGGCTTCATGACCGGGCGGCGATAATCAATCGCCGCCCGTTCTCGTTTTGGGGCACATCTCGCCGGGGAGCCCGCCATGTCCGCTGTCACCGCTGTCCCGCTTCGCCCGCTCGCCAAAGGCAGCGTGCTCAAATTGTGGATCGCGCTGGCCCTGCTCGTCGCTCTCGCCGCGGGCCTCGCCTGGTGGGGGACGCGCGGCATGCAGCTCACGACGCTCGACTCAGGCGTGACGGTCAGGGCCGTCCGCCAGGGCACCGGCCCGGCGATCACGCCGGCGGACGTGGTCGCGATGCGCTTCGTGATCCGGGTGAACGACCCCGAGGCGACGCCGTTCCGGGATTCCGGCCGGGAGCCGTTCGTGGGCACCGTCCAGGATCTTCCGGCCGGCTTTGCCGAGGGTGTCCAGCAGATGCGCGCCCGCGGCCATTATATCGTATCGGTGCCGGCGCGCGTGGTCGCGGCGGGTCAGCCGATCCCGCCGCAGGCCGGATTCTCCGAGAACGACACCTTGCTGTTCGAGACCCAGGTGCTGCAGGTCGATCCGGGCCAGGCCTCCGCTTACCAGATGGGCCGCATCCGGCAGATGATGCAGCAGCAGCAAATGATGCAGCAGCAGCAGGGCGCAACGCCGCCGTCAGGCGGGCCCGGCGCGCCTCCGTCCGGCGCCCCGGCGCCCGGTGCGACGCCGCCCGCGGGCGGCCGCTGAGCCTCAGCCCTCGGCGCGCCGGCGCCGCCAGAAGCGCCGTTTATTCGGCGGGGCCGCCGCCGCGGCCGCGGCCATGGCGGCGACCGCTGCCGCCGCTTCCTCACGCTCCCGCGCCGCCTCCGCTTCCGCCTCGGCCTGGTCGTCGTCCGACTTCTGCTCCAGCGCGGTCTTGATCATTGCCACCAGCGGGTCGGCGAGCATCAGCCCGATCAGCCCGAACAGGGCGCCGGCGAGCAGCTGCGCGCCCAGCACGAGCGCGGGCGCCATGTCGACCGTCTTCTTGGCGACATAGGGCACGATCAGATAGCCATCGACGGTCTGCACCACGAAATAGACGCCGATCGCCCAGAGGCCCGCGTCGACGCTGACCGAGAAACCGGCGAGGATGATCAGCACGCCCGAGATGATCGCGCCGATATTGGGGAGGAAGGCGAGCAGGCCGGTGAGGATGCCGAGCAGGGCCGCCATCGGCACGCCGCCGAGCCAGAGCAAAAGCCAGGTGCCGACGCCCTCCACCGCCATGCCGATCAGGCGGCCGGCCATCAGCCGGCGCATGACATGGCCCATCCGCTCGGCAGTGCGGAAGAAGCGGTCGCGGCTGTCGCTCGGCAGCATCCAGGCGACGCCGCGCTGGTAGAGCCTGGGCTCGGCAGCGATGAAGATGCCGATGACGAGGATCATCACCGCGCTGGTCACCGCGCCGAGCGCGCTCGACACCGCCGAGCCGAGCCGGCCGAGCGAGCCCATCACCTGGCTGCCGATCTGCTGCAGGTCGATGCCGCCCTCGAACAGGTGCATGGAGTTCGCCCAGGCGAGGATGCGGTTGGCCTGCAGGGTCACCGCCTCGCGCAGCCGCTCGGCCTGGCCGACAAGCTCCGTCCCCGCATAATAGAAGGTCCAGACGATGAAGCCGATCGCCGCAATGGTGACGATGGCGAGGCGCCAGCCGCGGCCGATCGGCAGCACCCGGCCGAGCAGGCGGGTGCCGCCGTCCAGCATCGCCGCCAGCACGATGCCGGCGAAGATCAGGAGCAGCGGCTCGGCGAGCACGATCACGCCGAGGATGAGGAGCACGACGCCGGCCCAGACCATGGCCTTCTTCAGCTCCTTGCGGACGATCGGATCGCGAAACTCGATCGGGCCGGCCTGGTCGAGCTCGACGGGATCGCCTTCCTGGACGCCCGGTGGAGTGATGGTCATGGTCTTGGCGCCCCCTGGTTCCGGTTCTGATTCTGCCCCTGGTCCTGCCCTGCAGTCTGCGGCGCGCTCGACGGGTGCAGCGAGGTGCCGGCGCGGCCGCCGCGCAGGGCGGTGAACCAGCTGACCGGGTTCCAGTAGGAGGAGCTGCCGTCAAGCGAGAAGGTGATGAACTCGGCGCGGCCGCCGATATTCTCCCAGGGCACCGCGCCGCCCAGGCCGCTGCGGTCCTCGGAGACCCGGCTGTCGGCGCTGTCGTCGCGATTGTCGCCCATCAGGAAGACATGGCCCGCGGGCACGCGGTAGAGCGGGAAATCGTCCGCGGTCGTGTAGCCGCCGTCGATCGTGTCATAGGCGCGCAGCTCGCTGCCGTCGGGAATATACTCGCGGAAGACCGGCAGGCGGCAATACCAGCGGCCGCCCGTGCCACGGAACAGGAAGCGGCGGCCCTCGGAGCCTTCGGGCTCGTCGATCCCGCAGGGGACGTTGGCGTCGACCGGGATCATCGTCGGCGGCCGCTCCTCGCGGCGCAGCGGCCGGCCGTTGAGGAAGACCTGGCCGGCGATCAGCTGGATGGTGTCGCCGGGCAGGCCGATCACGCGCTTGATATAGTCCGAGCTGCTGTTGCGCGGGGTGACGATGACGATGTCGCCCCGCCGCGGCATCGCCCCCCAGATCCGGCCCTCCCAGTGCGGGAAGATGTGGAAGCTCGGCGAGACCCAGGACCAGCCATAGGGGAATTTGCTGACCACCAGCCGGTCGCCCTTGAGCAGCCCGGGCATCATCGATTCCGACGGGATGTAGAAGGGCTTGGCCACGCAGGAGTGAAACAGAAGCACGGCAAGAAGCAGCCACAGGATCGCCTTGAGGTCGTCCCACCAGGTGTTGTCGCGCTTCTTTTTCTTCCTGCCCTGCGCGGGCTCGGGGTCCGCAGGCGTCGCCTCGCCTTCAGGGCCGGGCTCGGTCCCGGCAAGCGACGGCTCGCCTCCCGGGGGGACGGCGGGGGCGGCGTCCGGGGCGGCGTGGAGATCGGCGGCCGCGGAGGGATCGGTGCCCGCCGCGGGCGAAGGCACGCCCTCGGCGCCCCCGGCAGGGGTTTCGGCCGCGCGCTGGCGGTCGTCGTCGGTCAAATCCCAGGCTCCTCGGGCATCGCCTCGATGATCACGACGGCCATGGCGAAGGGATGGTCGTCGGTCATCGTCAAATGTATCCGCGCCGCGTGGCCCGGCGGGACCAAGGCGTCAAGCCTCTCCTTCGCCCCACCCGTCAGGACGAGGGTCGGCGCGCCCGACGGCAGGTTCGAGACGCCGATATCCTTCATGTAGACGCCGCGCCTGAAGCCGGTGCCGACCGCCTTGGAATAGGCCTCCTTCGCGGCGAAGCGTTTGGCATAGGTGCCGGCGCGGGTGAACGGGCGCTTCTCGGCGCGCGCGCGCTCGGTGTCGGTGAAGACGCGGTTGAGGAAGCGCTCGCCGAACCGGTCGAGCGAGTGCTGGATCCGCTCGATATTGCAGAGGTCGGAGCCGATGCCGATAATCGTCATTGCAGTACCGACATCATGAGTCCGGCTATCCACGCCACTATTGGGGCAGCCGCCAGAAGTACGATTGCGAATGGCATGCGCCGTTCCGACAGAGCTACCGCAACGCAAATGACGAGCCCGCCCAGTGCCATTGCGGGCAGTGCTTCGTAGAGAAAGATTGGCTTCAATGTCCGGGCAAGCTCAGGGCTGATCTTGTGAATTGCGCGCGATATTGTCGTCGCGAGCGCCGCCAGCGTCGTCACGATCGCCGCAACGACTGCGGCAAAGACGAAGAGCTTTCGCTTATCCACGCGCCTCGTCCATCAGCGCGCGCATTCGCCTGACGCTCGCATCGAGCCCGCAGAAAATCGCCTCGCCGATCAGGAAATGGCCGATATTGAGCTCGGCGATCTGCGGGATGGCGGCGATCGGCTGGACATTGTCGTAGGTGAGGCCGTGGCCGGCATGGGGCTCGATGCCGTTCTTCACCGCGAGCGCGGCGGCATCGGCAATGCGACGCAGCTCGGCGGCGCGCGCCTCGCCCTCGGCATGGGCGTAGCGGCCGGTGTGGAATTCGACGACCGGGGCGCCGAGCAGCATCGCCGCCTCGATCTGGCGCGGGTCGGGCTCGATGAACAGGGAGACGCGGATGCCGGCATCGGCGAGGCGCGAGATCAAAGGCTGCAGGTGATTATGCTGGCCGAAGGCGTCGAGCCCGCCCTCGGTGGTCACCTCCTCGCGCCGCTCCGGGACGATGCAGGCGGCGTGCGGGCGATGGCGCAGGGCGAGCGCCACCATCTCCTCGGTCGCCGCCATCTCCATGTTGAGCGGCAGCGCGATCGCGCCGATCAGATGGGCGATATCCTCGTCGATGATGTGCCGCCGGTCCTCGCGCAGATGGGCCGTGATGCCGTCGGCGCCGGCCTCCTGCGCCACGAGGGCAGCGCGGATCGGGTCCGGATAGGCGCCGCCGCGCGCGTTCCTGATCGTCGCGACATGGTCGATATTGACGCCGAGGCGGAGATGGCCGGTCATGCGCGCCGCCCCGCCAGCGGGCCGAGCACGGCCCCGGGCTGCCGGTAGGCCTTAAGCTCGATCAGATTGCCGCTCGGATCCTGTACCATCGCCTTCGCCTGCTCGCGCTCGGTCCCACGATGGTCGATATGGGGCGGCTCGACGAAATCGCCCAGCCTGCCGACGAGATCTTCCCATTCACGCCAGGTGAGGGTCGCGCCGAAATGGCGCGAGCGCGGCATCGGATCGAGCACGTCGCCGGGCCGGTGCTGCAAGGTCAGCTGGGCGCCGAACAGGGCGATATCCGCCCACGCTGCCTCGCGCCGCCCCGGAACCGCGCCCAGCGTCTCCGTATAGTAAGCCAGGCTTTCCTCCAGATCGCGTACGGGGAAGGAGAGGTGGAAGATCGGCGCGTCGGTCACGCGAAGACCTTGCGGCTCCCCGGCTTCTCGGCGGGAATGGCGGCGAGCTCCGGCGGCAGCGCGTCGGCTGGATAGGCCGGGAAGTCGACTGTGGCGAGCGCGACCAGCGGCACGCCGAGCTCGGCGCGGCCGCCCGAGCGGTCGATCAGGCAGGCGGCGCCCAATATCTCGCCCGGACAGGAGCGGACCACGGCGAGGCATTCCCTGAGCGACTTGCCGGTCGAGACGATGTCCTCGACGACGAGGACGCGCGCGCCCGCGGGAATCTCGAAGCCGCGGCGCAGCGCGAAGTCGGCGCCCTCGCGCTCGACGAAGATGCCCTTGCAGCCCAAGGCCCGCGCCGTCTCGTAGCCGGGGATGATGCCGCCGATGGCGGGACTGACGACGAGATCGACCTTGCCGAAGCGCGCGGTCACCGCTTCGCCGAGCGCGCGGCAGAGCCGCTCGGCCCGGGGCGGATCCTCGAAGATCCGCATCTTCTGCAGGAAGACGGGCGAGCGCAGCCCCGAGGAAAGGATGAAGTGACCCTCCATGAGCGCGCCTGCGGCGCGGAATTCGGCCAGAACCTCGTCCTCGGTCATGCTGATCTTCTGCTGCTGATGGGCCCCCATCGCATAAGGGAGCGGGGCGGTGCCATCAAGCGTTCAGCCGGTGGCAAGATTGCCGTACGCGACGGGCTTGAGGGACCATGATCCCCTGCCTATAAGGCCGGCGCGGAGCGCCCCCCAGAGGCGCCGAATCCAACCGCTTCCGGGCGGCTCACAGGGGTTTAGATGAAGATTCTTTTCAAGTTTGCCGCCATCGCCACCGCTTTCGGGCTGGCGACCGGCGCATCCGCCCAGGCACCTGCAACGGCCAATGTGGCAGCGCCCGCCCCGACGGCTGCGGCGACGGCCCCCGCCCCGGCTGCGGCGCCAGCGCCGGCCCCCACCGCCGGCAACGAGGCCGCCGCCGCGCCCGCCGCCAATGCCGCGGCTCCCGCTGCCCCGCCGAGCCTCGCGCCGACCCCCGGCCTCGGCCAGCCCGACGGCCGCTGGGGCCTGCAGGAGCAGGTGACGCCGATCGGCCAGGAGGCGGCCTGGTTCCACGACAAGATCCTGATGCCGCTGATCATCGTGATCTCGGCCTTCGTGCTGCTGCTGCTGTTCTGGGTGATCATCCGCTACCGGCGCGGCGCCAATCCGACGCCCTCGCGCAACACCCACAATACGACGCTCGAGGTGATCTGGACTTTGGTGCCGGTGCTGATCCTGGTGGTGATCGCCGTGCCGTCGATCCGGCTGCTCGCCCACCAATATGATCCGCCGCGCGCCGACCTCACGGTCAAGGTGATCGGCAACCAATGGTATTGGGATTACGAATATCCCGACAATGGCGTGACCCTGACCTCGCGCATTCTCCCGGACGCCGACGCCCGGGCGCGCGGCGAACCCCGCCAGCTCGGCGTGGACAATCGCATGGTCGTCCCGGTTGGTGCGGTCGTGAAGCTGATCGTCACCTCGAACGACGTGATCCACGCCTTCGGCGTCCCTGCCTTCTGGACCAAGATCGACGCGGTCCCGGGCCGGCTCAACGAGACCTGGTTCCGCGCCGACCGCGAGGGCGTCTATTACGGCGTCTGCTACGAGCTGTGCGGGGCCCAGCACGGCTATATGCCGATCGCCGTCGAGGTGGTGAGCCGCGAGCGCTTCAACCAGTGGGTGCTCTCGCGCGGCGGCCATCTGGCGGCCCCGGGCGGCGCCGAGGGCAATGCGACGGCCGCCGCCCCCGCGCCGGCCGCTGCCGCAGCCCCGCCGGCCACCGCGACCGCGGCGTCGACCGCACCGACGGGCAATGTCACGGCGGGCGCGGAGGCGCCGGCCACTACTAATCAAAGCGCGACGACCAACCGCTAGGACGGCGAGACAGATATGACCGACACCACCGCAAATGCCGTCCATTTCGAGGCCCAGGCCCATGACGCGCATCATGACGCCGACCACAAGCCGGGCTTTTTCGTCCGCTGGTTCATGTCGACGAACCACAAGGACATCGGCACGCTCTACCTGATCTTCGCGATCGTCGCGGGGATCATCGGCGGCGCGATCTCGGGCCTGATGCGGCTCGAGCTTGCCGAGCCGGGCATCCAGTATCTCGGCCAGTGGGCCAATGCGATCCACGACCTGGTCGGCAGGCCCGCCGCCAATCCCGACGAGGCCCTGCACCTGTGGAACGTGCTGATTTCGGCGCACGGCCTGATCATGGTCTTCTTCATGGTCATGCCGGCGATGATCGGCGGCTTCGGCAACTGGTTCGTGCCGATCATGATCGGGGCGCCGGACATGGCCTTCCCGCGCATGAACAACATCTCCTTCTGGCTGCTGCCGCCCGCCTTCCTGCTGCTGCTCGGCAGCCAGTTCGTGCCGGGCAGCGTCAGCGGCCTCGGCGCCGGCGTCGGCTGGACGGTCTATGCGCCGCTCTCGACCACCTTCTCGCAGGGGCCGGCGGTCGACATGGCGATCTTCGCGCTGCACCTTGCGGGCGCCAGCTCGATCCTGGGCGCGGTCAACTTCATCACGACCATCTTCAACATGCGCGCGCCGGGCATGACCCTGCACAAAATGCCTTTGTTCGTCTGGTCGATCCTGGTCACCGCCTTCCTGCTGCTGCTGGCGCTTCCGGTACTGGCCGGCGCGATCACCATGCTGCTCACCGACCGCAATTTCAGCACGCATTTCTTCGACGCGGCCGGCGGCGGCGATCCCGTCCTCTACCAGCACCTCTTCTGGTTCTTCGGCCATCCCGAGGTCTACATCATGATCCTGCCGGGCTTCGGCATGGTCAGCCAGATCATCGCCACGTTCAGCCGCAAGCCGGTCTTCGGCTATCTCGGCATGGCCTATGCGATGGTCGCGATCGGCGTGATCGGCTTCGTCGTCTGGGCGCACCACATGTTCACCGTCGGTATGGACGTGAACACGAAGATGTACTTCACCGCGGCGACGATGGTGATCGCGGTGCCCACGGGCATCAAGATCTTCTCCTGGATCGCGACCATGTGGGGCGGCTCGCTGACCTTCCAGACGCCGATGCTCTGGGCCTTGGGCTTCATCTTCATGTTCACGGTCGGCGGCGTCACCGGCGTGGTGCTCGCCAATGCGGGCGTCGATACGGTGATGCACGACACCTATTATGTCGTCGCGCACTTCCACTATGTGCTGTCGCTCGGCGCCGTCTTCTCGCTCTTCGCCGGTTTCTATTACTGGTTCGGCAAGATGTGGGGGAAGAACTATAACGAGCTGCTCGGGCAGCTCCATTTCTGGACCTTCTTCATCGGCGTGAACATCCTGTTCTTCCCGATGCACGTGCTCGGCTGGGAGGGCCAGCAGCGCCGTACCCCCGATTATGCGGACGCCTTCGGCCCGACCAACCACCTGGCCTCGATCGGCTATGTGGTGATGGCCGTCGGCATGATCTTCTTCTTCGTGAACGTCTTCTGGTCGCTGTTCGCGGGCCGGAAGGCCGAGGACAATCCCTGGGGCGAGGGCGCGACGACGCTCGAATGGACGCTGTCCAGCCCGCCGCCCTTCCACCAGTTCGAGACCCTGCCCAAGGTCGACTGATCCGCGGCACCGGATCGAAACGAAGCGCCCCGGTGAAAGCCGGGGCGTTTTTCGTTCAGCCGACGTAGCGCATGGCGACGTTGCAGCGGGCGTAGCGGGCGCCGTAGCGGGCCATGATCCCGGCATCATGGACGAAGCCGTTCTTCTCGTAGAGATGGATGGCGGCGGCGCAGTCGCTGTTGGTCAGCAGATAGAGGGTCTCGGCGCCCAGCTCCTGCGCCCGGGCGATCGTCGCCTCGAGCAGGAACTCGCCGGCCTTGAGGCCGCGCGCGGCGGCGCGCACCGCCATCTTGGTGAGCTCGAACACGCCCTCGGCCTCCTTGCGCAGGGCGCAGGTGCCGATCACGCCGAGGCCGGGCGCCTCGACGAACAGGATGGCCCCGCCCGGCTCGACGATCCGCGCGCGCGGCTGCTCGAGCACCTCGCGGTCGGCCGGCTCCATCCGGAACATGGCGGTGACCCATTCCTCATTGATGTCATGGAAGGCGGTGGCGAGGCTGTCCTCGAAGTTCCTGATGACGAGCCCGGCCGGCGCGATCGCCGCGACCCGCGCGTCGAGCGGCCGCTCGGCCAGCGCCGCCTCGATCCCGGCAATCTGCTCGAGCAGGGGCCCGGACAGGCCGTCCAGCATCCCGGTCACCGCCTGGCCGACGCGCGGCCAGACCAGCCGCCGGATCCGCGCCATCGCCATCTCGCCCTCGGGCGTGAGCGAGAGCGTGCGGCGACGCTGGTCGCCGCCGCGCTCCGCGCGGACCAGGCCCAAAGCGACGAGCTGGCCCGCGGCGCGGGTGATTGCGGGCTGGCTGTAGCCCACGGTCTCGACCAGCTCGCCGACCGTCATCGGCCCGCGCTCGAGCGCGGCGAGCAGGGGCGCCTGGGCCGGCTGCAACGGAAGGCCGGCTTCGGCGAGGATCCGGGCCGCACCGGCCTGCATCCGCTCGGCCAGCCGCTTCAGCCGGCTGCCGAGGAAGACGGGGCCGAGCTCGTGCAGGATGTCGGTCGCCATGCGCAATTCCATAGCATGTTATATATCCGGTTATTCCATCCTTGCCCTCCTTGGTCAATAGCGTTGCCACCGGGGTCGCCCCGGCCCTTCCCTCTCGCGCTGCTTCCTCCTATAGGCGCGCAGACTCATGAACACTGTGACGCACAGCCTTCCCGCGGCCATGCCCGCCGACTGGCGGGACTTCCTGGCGCTGACCAAGCCCCGGGTGATGACGCTCGTCGTCTTCACCGGCCTGTGCGGGCTGCTCGTGGCGCCGGTACGGCTGCCGCCGGCCCTGGCCTTTGCCGCCATCCTCTGCATCGCGCTCGGCGCGGGCGCCGCGGCGGCGCTCAACATGTGGTACGAGGCGGACATCGACGCGCAGATGAAGCGGACCGCCTCGCGGCCGCTGCCGGCCGGCCGGATGGACCGCGCGAGCGCACTCCACTTCGGCGTCGGCCTCTCCTTCTTCTCGGTGCTGCTGATGGGGGTGGCCACGAACTGGGTGGCGGCCGGCATCCTCGCCGTCTCCATCCTCTTCTACGTCTTCGTCTACACGATCTGGCTGAAGCGGCGGACGCCGCAGAATATCGTGATCGGCGGCGCCGCCGGCGCCTTCCCGCCGGTGATCGGCTGGGCGGCGGCGACCGGCGACGTGACCCTGCTGCCGGTCCTGCTCTTCTCGCTGATCTTCCTCTGGACGCCGCCGCATTTCTGGGCGCTCTCCCTGTTCGTCCGCACCGATTATGCCAATGCGGGCGTGCCGATGCTGCCGGTGGTGGCGGGGGCGAAGGCGACGCGGGTCCAGATCCTGCTCTACACCGCCCCGATGATCGCCGCCGCCGTGGCCCCCTGGGCCTTGCACCTGACGGGCGCGGTCTACGGTATCGCCGCGATCGCGCTGAGCGCGGTCTTCGCCTTGCTCGCGGTGCAGGTCTCGCTCAATCGCGCGACCGAGCCGAAGGAGATGGGCCCCGAGAAAAGGCTGTTCGCTTTCTCCATCCTCTATCTCTTCGCCATTTTCGGCGCGCTGGTGGCCGACAGGTGGATCGGCCTGTGACCCCGCAGGACGAGGAGGAGGTCCGGCGCCGCCAGAAGAGCCGCGCGGTGGTGATGGCGGTGCTGCTGCTCGCCTTCGCGGCCTTGGTCTATGCGGTCAGCATCGCCAAGATGGGGCTGTACGGCGGATGAGCTGGTACCGGAATCTGAGCCGCAACGCGCGCACCGGCGTTCTCATGTTCGCGATCGTCTTCGGCATGGTCGGCGTCGCCTATGCCAGCGTCCCGCTCTACCGCCTCTTCTGCCAGGTGACCGGCTTCGGCGGCACCCCGCAGGTCGCGGTCGGCGCCGAGGCACCGGGCGCGACGGCGCGCACCATCTCGATCCGCTTCGACGCCAATACGGATGCGCAATTGCCCTGGCGCTTCCGCGCCGAGGAGGTGCACCGCACCATCCCGATCGGCTCGCGGAACATCGCCTTCTACACGGCGCGCAACGATTCGGGCGTGCCGGTGACCGGGCAGGCCAGCTTCAACGTGACGCCGGCGCAGGCCGGGCGCTACTTCACCAAGATCCACTGCTTCTGCTTCGAGGAGCAGACGCTGCAGCCCTTCCAGGAGGTGCGCATGCCGGTGACCTTCTACGTCGACCCGGCGATCCTCAACGATCCGGACGCGCGCAACATCAGCGAGATCACGCTCTCCTACACCTTTTACAAGGTGGACCGGGCGGCAGCGGCGAGATAGAGACCCATGACCGCCGCGCGGGCCCAACCCGCGGGCGAAGGACGTGAACAGGGAACGGACGAATGGCCGGAGCGAAGAACCACCAATATCATATCGTCAATCCGAGCATCTGGCCGCTGGTCGGCTCCATTGCGGCTTTGGCACTCTTTTCCGGCCTGGTGCTCTGGATGCACGATTTCCAGGCCGGCCCCTATGTCGTCGGCGCCGGCCTGATCGGCGTCGCTTTCACGATGTTCTCCTGGTGGGCGGACGTGATCAAGGAAGCGCATGGCGGGGATCACACGCCGATCGTCCAGCTCCACCTGCGCTACGGCATGATCCTGTTCATCGCCTCGGAGGTGATGTTCTTCGTCGCCTGGTTCTGGGCCTATTTCGCCGCCGCCCTCTTCCCCTCGACGATCGAGGCAGTGGGCGGGACCTGGCCGCCCGAGGGCATGCACGTGCTCGATCCGTTCGGCTTCCCGCTGCTGAACACGATGATCCTGCTCTGCTCGGGCTGCACCGTCACCTGGGCTCATCACGCCCTGATCAACGGTCATCGGGACGGGCTGATCAAGGGCCTTTGGGCGACGATCGGGCTCGGCCTGCTGTTCACCAGCATCCAGGCCTATGAATATTATCACGCGCCCTTCCTGTTCGTTGGCGAGCCGGCGGACGGCGCCAATATATACGGCTCGACCTTCATGATGGCGACGGGCTTCCACGGCTTCCATGTCATCGTCGGCACGATCTTCCTGATCGTCTGCCTGGTCAGGGCCTATAAGGGCCATTTCAGGCCGCAGCAGCATTTCGGCTTCGAGGCGGCCGCCTGGTACTGGCATTTCGTCGACGTCGTCTGGCTGTTCCTGTTCCTGTGCATCTATGTCTGGGGCGGCTGGGGCGCGGCCTATCACTAGGGCGGAAGACGGGCGTCCCGTCGTTCCAGCGAAGGCTGGAATCTCCCTGCCTTCGGCTCGGAAGAAGTGAGATTCCGGCTGCCGCCGGAATGACGATATGAGTGAGCACGCGCCGACCCAGCCCACGCCCTTCGTCGCGGCGCTGCGCGGCATCTGCCCGCGCTGCGGCAACGCGCCCCTGTTCAGGGGGCTGGCAGGCTTTCAGCCGAGTTGCCGGGCCTGCGGGCTGGACTTCGCCAGCTTCAACGTCGGCGACGGGCCGGCCGCCTTCCTGATCTTCATCGTCGGCGGGCTGGTGGTTGCCCTGGCGATCTGGGTCGAGCTCCGCTTCGCCCCGCCTTTCTGGGTGCACATCCTGCTCTGGCTGCCGCTCGCGGCCGCGCTCACCGTCGGCCTGCTCCGGATCGGCAAGGGCCTCCTGCTCGCGCTCGAATATCAGCGCGGCGCCCGCGAGGGCCGGCTCAAGGACCGGCCGTGAAGCGACTGCCCCTCATCCCCACCATCATCGTCGCAGCCGCGGTGCTGACGATGATCGGCCTCGGCGTCTGGCAGCTGCAGCGCGCCGCCTGGAAGGAGGCCCTGCTCGCCGATTATGCGCGGGCGATGGCGCTGCCGGCGGTGGACCTCGATCCGTTGCTCGCGAGCGGGCGGCCGCTGCCCGAGCTCTCCTTCCGCCGCGCCCTGGTCAGCTGCGACGCGCGCGACGTGCCGGTCGAGGCGCGGGCGGGGCGGAACCTGGCGGACGTCACCGGCCAGGCCTTCACCATTCCCTGCCGTCCGGGCGCGTCGGGGCCGGCGGGGCGGCTCCGGATCAATGCGGGCTGGGCGACGCGGCCGGACGCGGTGCGGCGGCTGTCGCTCGGCGGGATCGTCGCCGGACGGCTGAGCCTGGTGGAGGCGGACGGCCCGATCACGCTGACCGCCGCAACCGCCGCGCCGCCGCTCGTGCCGAGCCGCCCGCCCGGGCCCGACACGATCGCCAACAACCATATGCTCTACGCCTGGCAATGGTTCTTCTTCGCGGCGGCGGCGACGGTGATCTACCTGCTGGCGCTCAGGAAGCGGAACCGGCCGAGATTGCCGCCGGAGCCCTGAGCGCCTAAATCCCCTGCTCCCATGATGAAGCTCACCATATTGGACAACGGCCTCAAGGTCGCCAGCCGGACGATGGACGGCCTGGAGACGGTCGCCGTCGGCCTGTTCGCCGAGGCGGGCTCGCGGCACGAGCCGGCGCGGGTCAACGGCATCGCCCATCTCTTCGAGCATATGGTGTTCAAGGGCGCGGGCGACCGCTCGGCGCGCGAGATCAGCGAGGCGATCGAGGATGTGGGCGGCGACCTCAACGCCTGCACCGACCGCGACCAGACCAGCTTCACCGCCTCCCTGATCGCCGAGCATCTGCCGCTCGGCATCGAGCTCATCTCGGACATGATCCTGAGGCCCCGCTTCGCCGCCGACGATCTGGCGCGCGAGAAGGAGGTGGTGCTGCAGGAGCTGGCCGAGGCGCAGGGCACGCCGAGCGACATCATCTTCGATGACCTCTGGCTGGCGGCCTGGCCGGACCAGCCCCTGGGCCGCTCGATCCTCGGCGACGAGGACAGCGTCGGCGGCATCGCGGTCGAGGACCTGCACGGCTGGCGGAGCGAGCATTACAGGGCCGGCAGCCTCACCCTGGTCGCGGCGGGCAAGGTCGAGCATGAGGCGCTGGTTGGCCTCGCCGCGGCGCGCTTCGCCGGCCTGCCCGCGGGCAAGGCCCGCCCCGCCGAGCCCGCCCGCTTCGGCGGCGGCATCCGCACAAGCAGCCCCAGGGCCGGGCAGGCGCATCTCGCCGCCGCCTATGCCGGGCCCGGCATTCACGATGCCGACTATTATCCCGCCCGTCTGTTCAGCGACATCGTCGGCTCCGGCGCCTCCTCGCGCCTGTTCCAGGCGGTGCGTGAGGATCGGGGGCTGGCTTATTCGGTCTGGTCCTCGCTCCAGCCCTATGACGACGCCGGCCTCTTCTATTTCTACGCCGCGACCGCGCGCCGCGAGGCGGCCGCCGCGGCCGCCCTGATCGCCGAGGTCGTCGCCGACGCGGCGGCCACGGCGACGCCGCGCGAACTCGACCGGGCGCGGGCGCAGGCCAAGGCCGGCCTGCTCATGTCGCTCGAATCCTCCTGGGGGCAGGCCTCCTATGTCGCCCGTCAGCTGAGCATCAAGGGCCGCCTGGTCGAGCCCGCCGAGGTGGTGGCCGAGCTGGAGGCGGTGACGCTCGAGCAGGTCCGCGCCGCCGGGGCGAAGATGCTCGCCGGGCCGAAAGCCAGCGCCACGATCGGCATGCCGGCAGTCCGCGCCGCGTGAGGATTCGTTTGAGGAGCGCCTTCTGATCGCAAAACCGGTAGCCACTTTTGCGGAAGGCGCTCTGGACACCCTGATCGCCGAGCCTTGGGCCGATTACGGCCTCGTCGACAGCGGTCACGGCCGCAAGCTCGAACGCTATGGGCCTTACCGCTTCATCCGGCCCGAGCCGCAGGCGCTCTGGGCGCCTGCGTCAATGGAGTGGGACGCGGACGGCGAGTTCATCCCGGGCTCGGACGAGGAAGGCGGCGGCCGCTGGCAATTCGCCCGGCCCGTGCCGCGCGAGGGGTGGGACCTCGCCTGGGAGGAGGTCCGCTTCCGCGCCCAGTGCACCCCCTTCCGCCACCTCGCCTTCTTCCCCGACATGGCGCCGCAATGGGCTTGGATGCGGGAACGGCTGGGCGACGGCACGGAAGCGCTGAACCTGTTCGGCTATACCGGCGTCGGCACCCTGGCGATGAGCGCGACCGGGTCGCGCCTCACTCATGTCGATGCCTCGAAGAAGTCGGCCGAGGCGGGCAAGGCCAATGCGGCGCTCTCCGGCATGGCGGAGCGGCCTATCCGCTGGCTGGTCGACGACGCCGCCAAATTCACCGCGCGCGAGGTCCGGCGCGGGCGGCGCTATGACGGCATCATCCTCGACCCGCCCAAATTCGGGCGCGGCCCCGAGGGCGAGGTCTGGCGGCTGGAGGAAGGCCTGCCCGGCCTGATCGCCGACTGCCGCAAGCTGCTCGACGCCGACAGCCGCTTCCTCGTCCTCACCGTCTATGCGGTGCGCATGTCGGCGCTGGCGATCGGCGAACTGCTGAACCAGGCGCTCGGCGAGCTTGGCGGCCGGGTCGAGTGCGGCGACATGGCGGTGCGCGAGGAAGCGCGCGGCCTGCTCCTGCCGACGGCGATCTTCGCGCGCTGGTCGAAGGGCTAGTCCCGACCGGCCCTGATCGCGGCGCCGGCAGCGAAGGGCGCTCCAGCCACCAGCAACAGCGAGACCGCGCCGAGCAATTGCAGGGCGCCGCTCCCGTTGCCGCGCTCCAGATACCCGGCGCCGAAGATCAGCACGGGCACGGCGAGCGGCAGCAGCAGCAGGCCGGCGAGCGCGCCGGAGCGGCGGAGGCCCGCGGTGAGCGCGCCGACGCCGACGCCGAGCGCGGCGAGGCCGGGCGTGCCGATGGCGAGACCGAGTTCCAGTCGCCAGAGCGTCTCGGCGGGCAGCTTCAGCAGGGCCGCGGCGGGCAAGGCGGCGAGCATGAGCGGCGGGCCGAAGCTCAGCCAGTGGCCGAGCAATTTGGCGAGCGCGATCGTCTCCTCGCCGAAGCCCTTGAGGTGGAGCTGGTCGAGCACGCCCGCGGCCCGGTCCGGCTCCACCAGCCGGTCGACCGGCAGCAAAGCGGCGAGGAGGGCCGCGGTCCAGAGCGCGCCGCCGCCGGCCCGCGCGAGCAGGGCCCCGTCGGGCCCGATCGCGAACGGGAAGAGGGTCGCGACCAAAAGGAAGAAGATGAGCGGCAGCGCCGCCGCGCCGCCCGCCAGCGCCAGCCTAAGTTCGCGCAGGACCAGGCCGGTCATGCCAGCACCAGCCTCTGCGCGTCGGGCAAGGCGAGCGGCTGGTGCGTCGCCGCGAGGATGGCGCCGCCGCCCGCGCGATGCGCCGCCATCGCCGCTTCGAGCTGCCGGAGGCCGTCCGCATCGAGGCCGTTGCCCGGCTCGTCGAGCAGCCAGAGCGGCGCGCCCGCGGCGATCACCCGCGCCAGCGCCGCGCGCTTGCGCTGGCCGGTGGAGAGCATGCGGACCGGCACGGCCGCGAGCGGCGCCAGCCCCATCGCCGCCAGGCCGGGCGCGGCGTCCCTCACCCAGAAGGCGAGCGCCCGCTGCAGCGGCTGGCGCTCGTCGAGCGCGAGATGCTCGTCGGCCAGCGCCGCCTCGCCGCGCGACACGGTGCCGGCGGCGGCCCGGAGCAGGCCGGCGGCGACGCGGATCAGGGAGGATTTGCCGGCTCCGTTCGGCCCCTCGACCAGGGCGGCGGCGCCCGGCGCCAGCACCAGGTCCAGGCCCTCGAACAGCAGCCGGCCGCCGCGCAGGCAGGCGACGCCCTGCATGGCGAGCAGACTCACGCCTGATCCTCGAGCCGGTGCATGTCCGCATCGGAGAAGCCGAAATGATGGCCGATCTCGTGGACGATGACGTGCGTGATCAGATCCTCGAGCGCGACGCCGGTCTCCACCCATTCGTCGAGCAGGGGGCGGCGGTAGAGATGGACCATCGGCGGCAGCTCGCCCGAGGCCCAGTTCGTCTCCTCGCTGACCGGGCGGCCCGTATAGAGGCCGGAAAGCTCGAACGGATCCTCGATGCCGAGCTGGTCGAGCACCGCATCGTCGGCGAAATCCTCGATCCGGAGGACGACATTGGTCAGATGCCGGCGGAACTTTGCCGGCAGCCGGGCGATCGCCTGCTCGGCGAGCCGCTCGATCGTCGCCGCGTCCGGCGCCCAGGTTTGACCCGTCCCCATCGCTGCGGACATAAAGGGGAGCAGCCGAAGGAGGAAGAGCCGTGGCAGTCCTGACCGAAAGCGAACGCGAGGCCGCCCTGGCGGGCCTTGCCGGCTGGCGCTTCGACGCGGGACGCAACGGGATCGCGCGAGGCTTCAGGTTCGCGGACTTCTCCGAGGCCTTCGCCTTCATGACCCGGGTCGCGCTGGCGGCGGAGAAGGCCGATCACCATCCCGAATGGTCGAACGTCTGGAACAGGGTGGACGTGCTGCTTTCGACCCATGATGCCGGTGGCGTTACCCGGAAGGACATCGCGCTCGCCGCGAAGATCGACGCCATCGCCGGGTAGCTTGCCCTCGCGGCATCACGCCAGTAGATGACCCGCTTCCAGTGCGAATTGGTTGCGAACCCGATTCACGCCCGTCGCGATGCGGCGAACGATCGGGTTCGGTGCGGAGCGGTGGCCGAGTGGTCGAAGGCGCTCGCCTGGAAAGTGAGTATACGGCAAAACCGTATCGAGGGTTCGAATCCCTCCCGCTCCGCCACCACCCACTTTCCCGAACACCCTAGTCAGCCCTAGAAACGGCTGTTTTCCGTCGCTTTTGAAGGACCGTGGGCCGGGTGAGCGCTTTTTAGATGCCCTAAGAAACCTGTAGATTTTGCACCGCATCGGGGGTTAGAACGGGGGTCAATGGCCGCTGGGGCGGCTCGCTGACTAGAGGGAATCACGATGGGCAAGCTGACGGTGAAGAAGGTCCAGAGCCTCAAGGAGCCGGGCAAATATGGCGACGGCAACAACCTGTGGCTCATCATCGGATCGACCGGGCGGAAGCGCTGGGAGTTTCGCTTCACGATGGGCGGGCGCTCCCGCGAGATGGGCCTAGGGTCTGCGGACCTCGTGTCGCTGGAGGAAGCCCGCAATACCGCTATCGACCTGCTCCGCACTGTCCGCCGGGGAGTGGATCCAATCGACGCCCGGGACGACAAGAAGCCCAGGCCCACTACCTTCGAGGACGTGGCCGATCAGTGCATCACTTCGATGAAGCCCGGTTGGAGCAACCTCAAGAGTGAGCGCCAGTGGCGATCCTCGCTCAAGGCGTACGCCTTTCCCGGCCTCGGCAAAATGGACGTGTCGGCGATCACCGCGTCAGACGTGTTCGACGTGCTGGAGCCGATCTGGAGCGCCAAGCCTGAGACGGCCAAGCGCGTCCGCGAGCGGGTTGAGAAGGTGCTGGACTTTGCCTCGGCTCTTAAGCTGAGGACCGGGGACAACCCGGCGCGTTGGCGCGGGGGCCTTGAAGCCCTGTTTCCCAAGAAGGTGAAGGTGCGGAAGGTTCAGCACCATGCGGCTCTGCCTTACGCTGAGATGCCGGCATTCATGGCTGCTCTTAGGAAGCGGGAGGGCATCGCCCCGCGCGCACTCGAATTTGCGATCCTAACCGCCGCGCGGACCTCGGAAGTGCTTGGCGCCCGTTGGTCTGAGATCGACCTAGACAAGAAAGTTTGGACGATCCCGGCGGAGCGGATGAAGGCCCGGCGCGAACATCGTGTCCCGTTGAGCGATGCGGCGATCACACTGCTCAAGGCCCTCCCCCGCGACCCCGAGGGCGAGTTTGTCTTCATCAGCGTCATGTCGAAGGGCAAGCCGATGAGCAACATGGCGCTCCTAAAGGTGCTGAAGCTGATGAAGCGAACGGACCTCACGGTTCACGGCTTCCGGTCCACTTTCCGCGACTGGGCATCCGAGGTCACCGCGCACGAGGCCCCGGTGGTGGAAATGGCGCTTGCCCATTCTATCGGAAACGCGGTCGAAGCCGCGTATCGGCGCGGCGATCTATTCCAGAAGCGCGAACGGCTAATGGTCGATTGGGCGGCGTGCTGCGCCGGTGATTCGCGGTCCGGGGCGAAAGTGGTCCCGATCCGGGCATGATTCGCGGACAGGTGCTCGCGCGCTGACAAAAAACGGCGGAATTCAGCCGAAAAAAACCATTTGTATTTGGAGTTATTCGGGGGACGATCAGGTGTCGGGCGCTGCTCAGAGCGTCTTCCTGGTGCCTTAGGCACTTGCTTTGGAAGGAACCGACAAGTGACTATCCCCGACAACTCAGCGGCCCAAGGAGGCCGCATCATTTACCGTCAGCGTGACTTGGAGGCGCTGCTCGGCCTCTCCCGGAACGCAATTGAGCGGCTAATGGCCGAGGAAGGCCTCAGTGCTCCAATCCAGCTTGGCCCCCGCTCCAAGGGCTGGCTGGCTGATGAAGTCCACGCGTGGCTGGAACGGCGGAAAGCGGAGCGTGACGCGAGGGAGCGACCACTGCGGCCCTGCGCGTGAGCCGCCGTCATGGGACAAGCCAAACCTATCGTGGTGATCCGGCCAGTGCCGGAGGGCTTCGAGGTCACGGTGGAGCCGCCGTTGTCGGACGGGGCGGAGCGAACGCTCACGTTCTGCGACAAAAGCAACGCCTGGAAATACGCCCAAGGTCTGTGGACGGAGCATCGCCTCGGCCTGAGCGACCTAACCGTTGGCAATGCCCTCCCGGTTGGCGCCTCCCGAGGCCCGCGCGGTCCGTATCGGCCCCGCCGTTTCTTCTGAATTTCTCCCGCCGAATAATTCCGGGCGGAAGGAGACGTGCAATGCAAATCAAGACCAAGAAGCTGGCCGGACTCATCGGCTGGGATCGTAAGAAGATGGGCGACGACATCGCCACCGGGTATCTCGGCTTCGTGCCGCCCGCCGATGGTCGCCGCCTGTGGAGCATCGACGATGCCGCCGCTGCGCTGTTCTATGTCGATGAGATCGGCGCGGGGCAGTCGGTGCGGCTGTCGGGGATCGCGGCCACGAAGCTGCGGGAGGCCATGCGGATCAATCCCGGCGCCGACCAGCTCACCATCGTCACGCTCGAGAACGGCAGCACGGCCACGTTGCCGACCGCAACGCTGAACCTGTCCACCGGCTACCTGAGCGGCGGCTTCATGCGAACGGCGCTGACCGTGAACGTGAGCCTGCTCCGCGCTCGCATTGAGCGCGCCATAGCTGCCGAGGCGGAGATTGTCGGATGACCGATCCGGGAAATGCGCCCGCTCCCCATGAAGCGGAAGGAGCGGGCGCGGAGGTGGACGAGGATCGTTCCCGCGACGGGAATGCGTCGGCTCCGATTCAAAAGGAAGCGCCAGCGAGGATCGGGATGGTGTCGAGCCTGACCGAGCTGGATCCCGTCGCCGACTATCTTCGCGAGCATGACGCCGAGCCGATAAATTTCAGGACGGCCCGCGTGATCGAGATGCGGGATGGCTATCCGGCGCCCATGGCCCGGATCACCTTTGGCGAGGATGGCACGATTGAGGTCAGCGATCCGGCGATCGCACCCACGGAAGCGCAACAGGCGCTGATCCACGATGCCTTCCGGCGCGTGGAGTTTCCCAAGCACGTCGCTCTGACCGCAGTTGCGGAAGCGCCCCCCGGCGTGACTCTCTCCGATCCAGATGTATTCGTATGCCACGACTTCGCAGGCCGGGTCGTGATGATCCACCAGCGCTATTCGACACAGGACGGAGGCAAGGGCTTCATTCCGTGGACCCGCTGGAGCGACGGCCAATGGCGCAAGATGGAGCCGGAGGTCATGCCCTTCTTCGGCCTCCCCGGTCATCAAGACGCGTGCACCCTGTTCGTCCATGAAGGCGCGAAGGCCGCGAAGCGGGTGAAGGCGCTGATCGAGGCGGGCGATAGCTCCCGCTTCCCGTGGTTCGATGACATGCGCCTAGGCCATCATCTCGGCTGGATCGGCGGCGTTCACGCGATTGGCCGGAGCGACTGGCCGGCGCTCTCGCGGCTCGGCTGGCGGCGCGTGGTAATCGTGGCAGATAACGATAGGCAAGGCATCCGGGCAGCGCTTCGGATCGCCCGCTTCTTCCCGGCCAATGTCTTCATCCTCGCCTTCGACCAGCGCTTTCCGGAGGGCCACGATTTGGGCGATGAATGGCCGGAGACGCTGTTCGACGCCTCCGGCAGCTATATCGGGCCTTCGCTGGACGATTGTTTGCTCCCGGCCACTAGAGCCACCCAGGTGCTGCCCGCGGAACGCCGCGGACGGCCCACGGTGATCGTCCGGCCGGAATTTGCGCAGACAGTCGCCTACACGGTGGAGCCACCCCGCTTCATCTTCCGCCACCATCCGAGCCGCGACCGCTCGCCGGATGAATTTAACGCGCTCGCCGCGCCATTCTCAGACGTGAAGGACACGGCCTCAAAGCTGCTTGGGCAAATCGAGTGCCAGCATGACCGGCTCATCTACAATCCCGCCTTCGCGCCCGGCACGATCCTCGTGGACGGCGCCCGCTGCTTCAACGTCTATCAGGCCCCACGCATTCGGAGCCGGGACGGGGAGGCCGGGCCTTGGCTCGAATATCTGGAACACCTGATCCCGGACCCGGATGAGCGGGCCGTGGTCTCGCGCTGGCTCGCCACCTTGATCGCCCGGCCCGCGATCCGGATGAGGTACGGCCTCCTGCTCATCTCGACCACTCAAGGCGTCGGCAAGAATACGCTCGCCAATATCCTCAAGCGACTCATCGGCGCGGCCAACATCAGCTTCCCCTCCGAAAAGTCGGTTGTGGAGAGCCAGTTCAATGGCTGGCTGGCGCGCCGTCGCCTCATCTTCCTCGCTGAGATTTACTCGGGCGCCAGCCGCAAGGCTTACGACAACCTCAAAGGCGTGCTGGCCGACGACGAGTGCGAGGTGAATGAGAAGCACGTCAAACAATACACGCTCCAGAATTGGGCGACGGTCATAGCGTGTTCCAATTCGCTGGCCGCGCTCCATCTGGACGATGAGGATCGGCGGTGGTTCGTCCCGACGGTGGCGGAGACGCTGCGCCCCCGCGAATGGTGGGAGAGTCTGTATTCGTGGATCGAGGGCGACGGGCCGGGGATAATCGCCCGCTGGGCTGAGGAGTATGTCTCCACCCACGGCTATGTGCGGACCGGGGACCATGCTCCGGGATCGAAGCGGAAACAGGCGATTGCCGAAGGATCGCGGTCCGAGGGCCAGAACCTCGCTATGTCCTTCGCTGAGCATCTGGTCGGGCTGGACCGGCGAGTGATCCTCAAGGTCAGCGACGTGAGGCGGTGGATCGCGCGCCAGCGAGGAATAGACTTCGGCGACAAGCGCCTTGAACGGCTCACCACGATCATCGCCGCGATGCGGAAGGTCCGAGGCGTGACTGTCTGGGCCGACGCAATGCGACCCAAGTTTGGGGCGACCCGCGAAGCGGTCGTGATGAACTTCACCCCGGACGCGGATGCGCGGTGGGCGGACATCAAGGAGCATCTGACCAATCCTGAAGGAGTGAGCCTCGATGAGCCAATGTGACCAAGAGAGGGGAAGGGGACGGGGGACGGAGAAAACGCCGTTTCGTAGTTCCGCTGGAATTAATCGAGAGACGAAGGAGTATTTAATCTTACGGGAAACCGGATCGGGCGATTTAGCCGTCCCCCGTCCCCTTCGGCTCTTGGGGATGCCCTTCGTGGTCACGTCCGCGCGGGCGGCGTTCCTCTATTTTGTGACGTCCCGCCCGGCGATCCTCCTTGATCGCGCCACCCGGCAGGCGGCTGCGGCCGATCCTGGCCTTGAGTGGCACGCGCCATCCTTTGGCTATCGACGGAGGCGGCGATGACCCCCCGGTTGAAAAGTTTCCGGCTGGCCCTTTGCGGACCGGCGGCGGCCACGAGCGTGAATGCTAATTCGCATTTCGCACCCGATGCTCGTCTTTCAAATTCGCAATTCGCGCGCAGTCCCCCGCGGGCGCGCGCACCGGCGGGTCCGCCCGCGCGCGTGGATCCATGAGGTAAGCCATGACCGGGAACGATGAAGACCTAAGCATGGAGGCCATTGAGAAGGTCCGCACCCTTGGGCGCTCTCTCGCCGCAAAGGCGCAGAGCTATGGCGTCAGCTATGAGGATATCACCATCGGGCTAGGCTATGCCGCATTCGACCTTGCGAGCGATCTGGCGGGTTCCCGCAGAGGCGGCGTCGAATGGCTTAGAGGGGTGCTGGACGTGATCGAGCAGCAGGTCAGGATCGAAACGCACTAGGCCCGGTCCCTGTCCTTCGCATTCTCAGCATCAACCATCACGCGCAGAGCTCGGGCCTCGCGCCGCTCTTTGATCTCCTGAGCAAGATCGAAGGTCGGTGGACCGGGAACATTGTAGCTGTAGATCAGCCTCCAAACGGCGTTCACATTGATATCGCCCGGCTGTCTGAACTCCGCCTGCTCAGCGAGTTCCCGTTTGATGTAACCCGTGCAGGCGCCGATGTTCTTCTGACTGAAGTCCCGAAGCATCACGTAGGTGATGTCCAATACCGCCTGCCCGAACGCGATTGCCTCATCTTCTTCAGGAATATCGCCTTGGTGGATTACGCGGTTGCGGAAGGCCACCATCGCATTGGGGAGCAGTGCCGGCGGCTCACCGAAATGGAAGAGATAGGCCGCTACATACAGGCCAAGCTGTCGCTCAGACTGCTTCGCTACCGCCTTCCAAGCCTTCTCCGCTTCCTCAATCGGGATGCCTCTGACATCAGAGAGCACGAAGAAGAAGTATTCGTAGAAACGTTCAAGTGATGCTTGGAAGCTCGCGACCGCTTCCCTCGGATACCCGTCGAGAATGGCTTGGCAGGCTATCTCTGCAAGCACGTCAAACTTGGGGTGCTGAACGACAATGGCGAGGGAGTGACCGTTGTCGCAAGTCACGCGCGCAGCCCCTCTCCGGGCCAGTTTGATCAGTAGCCGACCACCCTCGTCCGGCGCTATCGCATCTTTGCTGCACCTGGGACATGTCAACGTAATTGCTGCCATCGCTGTCGTGACGCCTCGCGGTTTCTTCTGGACTATCGCTCCGCGATACACGGCCCGCAAGGTCGAGTTGGGAGCAAGCCGGACGCTGTTCTGACCTCAACTACGCGGGCACGCCGGGCGCTGCCTTTTGGGCTGGGGTCATCCGGACCTTCGCGCCGCTGACCAATCCGAGAATTTGGAGGCTGTCATGCAGCACATTCACACGCGTCCGGCGGGTGCGGGGATCATTCGCCCCGGCGCCGCGACCTTCCCCGCCGCTCTCCGCCGGGCCAGCGCCCTCAGCGGAGTCCCCTTGTCGGTTCACGCCAATGCCGACAATCCGCGCGCCCTGTTCGACCAGCTCACCAATGAGCTCAAGACGTTCTGCTCGCAGCAGGATAATCGCGTTCAGAACCTCGCCGACGCCATGCAGGCGATCCAAGAGCAGGTGAACGGGAACATCGTCCCATCGCACGGCGGGGTCACCGGCCCGGTCAATGCGATCCCCGGCTATGACCCGGACTATTCTCGCACCTTCGCCTCCCATTTCCGACGCGGCGACGGTGAGGACTATCTGCGCACCGCCAATGGGACCGGAGACCGCGCCACCGTCCACGCCGCGATGAGCATCGGGGACAACTCGGCGGGCGGCTATCTGGCCCCGGTCGAATGGGATCGCCGCATCTCGGAGGCGCTCCGGGCCGTGTCGCCGATGCGTCGGCTGGCCCAGGTGCAGGTGACCAGCGTCGGCGCCTATTCCACCCTCTGGAATAACGACCAGTGGGGATCGGGATGGGTTGGCGAGACTGCCGCGCGCCCGGCGACGAGCAATGCCAGCCTCTCCCCGCTCGTGTTTCCGACCGGCGAGATTTACGCGATGCCGATCGCTACGCAGCGGCTGCTGGATGATGCCGGGATCAATGTGGAGCGCTGGCTGACTGATTCCGTCCAGCGCGAGTTCAACCGGCAGGAGGGCATCGCCTTCCTGAGCGGCAACGGCACCAACAAGCCCTACGGCCTCCTGACCTATGCCGAGGGCGCCGCGAACGAAGCCGTGCACCCGGGTGGCGCCATCGACGTGACGGAGGTTGCCATCACGCCGGACGCGCTGGTGGACTTCCTCTACAGCCTCACAGCGCCGTATCGCCAGAACGCCACCTGGCTCATGTCGAGCCTCACCGCCGCGCTCATCTCAAAGATGAAGGACGGGGACGACAACTACATCTGGCGCGAAGGCCTGATCAGCGGTCAGCCGGCCACGCTGCTCGGGCGCCCGGTAGAGATCGACGAAGGCATGCCGGGGCCGACTGCCGGGTCCATCTGCATCGCGTTCGGCGATTTCAGGGCGGGCTATGTCATCAATGACCGGCTCGGGACGCGCATCCTCCGCGATCCGTTCTCCAACAAGCCCTATGTCATGTTCTATGTGACGAAGCGCGTAGGTGGCGGCCTTGCCGATCCGAATGCGCTGCGGTTCCTCCGCCTGCCGGTCTAATCGAGCTTCCCGGCTTCGCTTCATGGATGGGTAACGGCTGGCTAGAATGGCCATAGAATGCTGAGGGCGGGCGTCCAGCACCCGAGGATTCCCGACCCTCTGTTTTGTGATCTCGGGCCACCGGCACCGGCTAATGAGTTCGCGACCTGCCAATCATCGATCTCAGTCCGTGTAGAAGACCGGATTGGCGCTGGAGCCCTTCATGATGTTGATCGAGTGGGAGCAGTCGGTGCGATTGACGTAGCTCTCGCTGCTGCGCGAAATCGCCTTGCCGTTGGAGGCGTAATAGATCCAGTACCAGAAGCCGCCGTTGTCTTTCTTCTGCCAATAGCAGGGGTAGGTGACCGTCGCCATTTTGACTTCTCCTAAGACGAGCGGCGCCGCCTACCGGCGGCGCCGCCAAACTACTTCTCGTGGGTGGTGGTCCGCGGGCTGCGCTTGCCATGCGCAGTCGTCACGAAGCGGCCGGAGATCGCGCTGCGATAGGCGCCGCCGGTGCTGCCGCTCTTGCCGCTGGCCTCCCGCACGGTCGTCCGCGGGCTGCGCTGCCCGTGAGCCGTCGTGACATACCGACCGCTGATCGCGCTGCGATAGTGGCCGCCGCTCTTGCCCTTACTCATCCTCGACCTCCTTTCTGGCAGGGGTTCGTAACTGCCATACACGACGTATGGGGATTACGAGTTCGGTTGTCAAGCACTCGCAGTCTCGTTATCGCGAACCCGACCAGTTTTCTGTGGAGGGACGATGCCGACGCCTTTGGGGGACAAGATTAAGCAATTCCGCCGCGAGAAGGGGCTTACGTTGGAGCAACTTGCCCAAGCCACCGGCAGCTCAAAGAGCTACATGTGGGAACTGGAGAATAAGGACGTCGCGCGACCCTCGGCGGAGAAGCTTGAACGTATAGCCGAGGTCTTGGGCCTGACGTCCGCGTTCCTGATTGACGCATCGCAAACAGACCCAAGCGAGGATGTCGCCGACACCGCCTTTTACCGCCGGTATCAGAAGCTAGATCCCCCCGATAAGGCGCGCTTGCAGCGCATCTTGGACGCGCTGAGCGATGAGGACTGACCCGACTACGCCTTGCGCTTGGGCCAACACCCTCGTCACCATGTGGGGGCCTCGGTTCCCCGTTGATGTGCGGCAGATCGCTCTCGAATATTCCAAACGATTCAATGACCCCGTTTTGAAGATCGCCGAGGCCGACGTGCGGCGGTTTGAAGGCGCTCTGTACCCGCTCGGCAAGCGGGGTGGATGGGCGATACTCTACAATCCGTCCATCTCCTCGCCCGGCCGAATCAATTTCACGCTTGGGCATGAGTGGGGTCATTACCTTTGCCACCGCACCGCCGCGCCCGTCGGCTTCGAGTGCAGTCAGTCGGATGTGTTGGGCGGCACTCGCAAACAGGAGCAAGAGGCGGACCGCTTTGCATCGTATCTGCTCATGCCGCTCGACGACTTTAGGGCTCAGGTCGGCAGCGAGAGGATGACACTCGATCTCCTCCGCCACTGCGCTGACCGGTATGAGGTCTCACTCACAGCCGCGGCCCTCAAGTGGCTTGAAAGTACCCGTCTCTGTGCTGCGGTGGTTGTCGCCGAAAATGGTTACGTGGTCTGGGCTCGCCCGAGTGCCGCGGCGCGACGCGCGCGCATCTACTTTCCCAATGGGATGGAGCTACCGCCTGGGTCGCTCGCGGCAGATGGGGACAGGCTGCTTTCTGCTGAGGGAGTGAATCTGTCCTCAGGCATCTGGTGGAACCGGCCGACGCGGGAGGTCGCTATCTTCGCGGATAAGTATGAGATGACCATATCCCTGCTGGTGTTCGAAGAGTTGGGCGTGTTGCCCGACGGATGGGAGGAGGAGGACGTTGAAGACGCTTTCGACCGCTTCAATCGCTTCGGCTAGCAGTATCTCAAATGGCCAAGTATTTCGCTGATCCGGCCAAGAGAGCGGTGTGGGATGGGGTGCTCGCTGAGACTCGCCGCGCCGAGGAGCAGCAACGCGATGGGGAGTGGATCACCTACCTCATCCGCGACCCTCGCTTTGAAGATAAGAAGGGAAAGCCCGGCCTTCCGATCTATGTTGGCCAGACCAACGACTTCCCGGAGCGCGTATTGTCGCGCTTCAACAAGTGCGAGAAAGAGGCTCTTGAGAAGGGTGTCGATTGCATCGAGGCACGAGTAGCCGAGTTGCTCCACTTGGGTCTGGTCGCCCGATATCAGGTGATCGACCGTCAGCCGACTCGGCTCGCGTCGCTGGTGTCGGAGACGAATTTGGCGCGGAGGGCGTGGAATGCTGGATACGTGTTAATCAACAGGAAAGCCCTTCAGAATCGCGGTGGTGACGACATCACTGCCCAGATGATCCCCGAGAAGTGGCTGCTAGAATTCACCCTCGCCGAGGCAGTGCAGGACCGACTCGTCATGCAACTGCGCTGCCCGTCATGCCGCCAGCGCACCGACATTCCGCTGTCCTATTTTGCCTCGCGCGATGAACCTCCGAGGACGGTGAGGGAGATTGTGAAGAATCCCGTTTGGACCGAGGAGCCATGCGGACAATGCGGGCAGATCACCGGCCGCTCAATCAAGCCCCGCGTGCCTTGTTTTTCATTAAGCGAGCCGGCTCCTGCCTAACGCGTTGCGCAAACTGCGCGCATAGATTCTCCGATACACCCTAACTTGCTTCCAAGCGTCCATGTCCCAAAGCTGAAATGCAAAGTGCTTCCAGCAGCGTTTCCGGGCGAACCGGAAATCCTCGATCTCCATTTCGACACGTGGGCGCATCCCCGCGTAGCTGAATTCAGCCTTCCAGCGAGCGATAAGGGTCTGCGCCTTGGCTTCGATGAAGGAGAAGTAGTGGAGCGTTTCAAAGTCAGGCCGGGCACAGATGATTTTTAGCTCCGAGGTGAAATTGTCCAAAAATAGGTATTCCGGGATCGTCATATCGGAACGCTGTGCCCACTCGCGCTCTTGTTTGCCGATCAACGCGTATTGCGGGTCAAACTCCGCGTCGATTTCCTTGTACCGTCGGTCGTATGCGGGGTCAGGCTGCCCATGGTAGGAGGTACTGTCTATGCCATACAGGGCGTTGAGCGCTTTGTAGCGAGCGTCTCGTTCGCGCAGCACGGCTAGCCTATCGCTCCAACTGGCGCGATCATGCACATGATACGCTTTGACCAACTCGGGTCGAATACTGTGAGCGCGGTTCATGAGCGTCATCTGTCGAATGGATGATCAGTGTGCCCGGCGATACGTTTGGCCGCAACGGTCAAAGCGAACTCTTCGTCAGGGGTCATATCGGGGGTCAAGGCCCAACTGGAGCCGATTTACCCACGTTTTCCTGATGGGTTTGGCTCCCTCCCGCTCCGCCACCCCTGCTTGTCCTGTCCGCCCCTGAAGCCGCGCCGTCAGAGCCGGGCCGGCATGCCGCCCAGCGCCTTGTACAGGTCGATCGCCGCCTCGAGCCGCTCCTGCAGGGTAAGCAGCCGGGCATCCTCGTTCTCGATCAGCCTTTGCTCCGCATCGAACAGGCGCTGCAGGTCGGCGTCGCCCTCCAGATATTGCAGGCGGGCCAGTCGCGCCGTCTCGCGCGCCTGCGCCACGATCTCCCCGGTGATCGCCGCCCGCTCGCCCGAGCGGTTGACCGCCGAAATGGCGTTTTCCACGTCCGCCAGGCAGTTGAGCAGGGCTTGGCGGTAGAGCGCGACGCTTTCCGCCTGCTGCCCGGCGGCGAATTCGAGATTGCCGCGCAGCCGGCCGCGGTCGAAGATCGGCGCCAGCAGGCCCGCGCCGGTGGAGTAGAGCGTGCTCAGCGGGCCGCCGAGGACGGCCGCCTCGCTCAGGCCGCGCGAGCTCAGGGTCAGGCGCGGGTAGAAAGCGGCGCGGGCGGCGCGGACGTCGCCGCCGGCCGCCTGGATGCGGGCCTCCGCCGCGCGCACGTCCGGGCGCCGGGCCACGAGCTCGGTCGGCTGGACGAGCCTGACGGCGGGCACGACCAGGGCTTCGAGCGCGGCGGGGGACTGCCTGAAGCGCGGCGCCTCCTCGCCGACGAGGACCGCCAAAGAGGTGCGCGTGCGTTCGAGCGCCTCTTCCAGCCGGGAGCGCTCCGACTGGAGCTGGCGAACCTGGATGGTCTGCAGGCCGAGATCGACCCTGGTCCCCTCGCCGGCATCGACGCGGGCGCGGATGATCCGTTCGAGCTCGCGCTGCTGGGCGATGTTGCGGTCGATGAGCGCAAGCCGCGCGGCGAGCGTGGCCTGCTGGACGAAGGCGCGCGCGACGTCGGCCTGCACCGCGAGCAGGACCGCCTCGCGGTCGAATTCCGTGGCCCGGAAGCGGCCGCGCGCGGCGTCCGCCTCGGCCCGGCGGCCGCCGAACAGGTCCAGCTCGAAGGAGATGTCAAGGCCGCCGAACGCGTCCCTGAAGTCGAAGCGGGTCTGGTCCGTGCGCGTCGCGCTGATCCCGGCCGAGGCCGAAATGGCAGGCAGCATCGCCCCCCGGGCAATTCTGAGCAGGGCGCGCGACTGCCTGATCCGGGCGACTGCCACGGCCAGGTCGGTATTCTGCCGGCTCGCCTGGTCGATCAGCGCGTCGAGCGCGGGGGAGCCCATGGCCGAGCCCAGAGTTGCGCTGCCGGGGGTCGCTTCCGCCACCTCCTCGGCCCGCCGGACACCCTGTTCGCTCCATTGCTGCGACTGGACGACCGGCGTCGGCTCGAGCGCGACCCGGGGCGCGCAGGCGCCGAGGCCCAGGGCGGCGATCAGGCTGGTCGTCGGAAGGCCGGTTTTGCGCATGCCCGGCTCATAAAAGCGCGCGGTTAAGATTGGTTTAGCCAAGCGCCGCCGGCCGCGCCCGATCCTTATGGTTTTGTTTCAGTTAACCAGGAATTTAGGTCTCTATCGTAGCGACCAAGGCTTGAAATTCCGCTCGCCCGGGGGCCATGAACGCACCGCTTTTCCGCGCCGAAGTGATAGACGCCAAGCGCGACAGGCTGGAAGGCAATGTCGTCGCTGCGGTGCCGCCGTCCTCGCGCCTGTACACGATCCTCGTCGCGACGGTCGTGGCGGTCATGGTCGCTCTGCTCATTTTCGGCAGCTACGCGACCACCGCCAGAGTGCGCGGCATCGTCGCCTACGATACCGGCATCGCCCGCGTCTATCCGTCGGCCGCCGCCGAAATCCGCCAGTTCCACGTGCGCAACGGCGATCTCGTCCGCGCCGGCCAGCCTTTGGTCACCCTTTCGCTCGCCCAGGGCGTGGACGGGGTCGGCAGCCAGCTGGAGCAGCTGGCCCATCAGGACGGGGAGCTGGCGAGGCAGGTCGAGCTGGCGGCACAGGCCAGCACGGCGGAAGCCGCGGCGCTCGAGCAGCAGCGCGCGAGCCTCACCGCCTCCATCGCCTCGCTCGAGCGCCAGCGCAGCCTGGCCGCCGGTCAGGTCAATCTTGCCCAGTCCGCCGTCCGCCGCGCCACCGGCCTCGCCCGCCAGGGCGCCGGCAGCCAGCGGCAGGTCGAGGATGCGCGCTCGACCCTGCTGGCCAGGCGGGCGGACGTGGAATCACTGGCCGAGCGGGTCATCGCCCAGCGGGCGACGCTCCGCAACGCCGAGGCGCAGGGCGCGCAGCGGCAGATCGAGGCAAGCCGCACCCGCTCGGTGCTGCTCGCCCAGCGCGCGGCCATTGCCGAGCAGAGGGCGGGCCTGATGCGCACCGACAGGCTCCAGCTGACCGCGCCGATCGCCGGCGAGGTCAGCGACATCGCAATCGACGTGGGCCAGCGGGCGCGGCCGGACCAGTCGCTCGTCACCATCATTCCCCGGAACAGCCGGCTGGAAATCTGGCTCTATGCGCCGTCGCGCGCGGTCGGCGTCACCCAGGCCGGGCAGCAGGTGCGGATCCTGTTCGACGCCTTTCCCTATCAGCAATATGGCGCCGGTCGGGGCACGGTGACCGAGGTGTCGCGGGTCCCGACCGAGCCGACCAATCTCGATCCGGGCCTCGGCATCGAGGAGCCGGTCTTCCGTATCCGCGTCAGGATTGACGAGCTGCCGCCCCGCCTGCCGGCCGAGCGGCGCACCTTGCGTCCGGGCATGACCTTGGGCGCCAATCTCGTGCTCGAAAGCCGCAGCCTCTGGCAGGTGCTGCTCGGGCCGATCATCGGGCCGCTGCGGCAATGAGCGGCATCCACTGGCCCTGGTCGCGCCAGCAGGCGCCGGTCCTGCAGTCCGAGGCGGCGGAATGCGGCCTCGCCTCGCTCGTCATGGTCGCGCGCCATTACGGGCACCGGATCGACCTGGCCGGCCTCAGGCAGAAATATCCACCCTCGGTCCGCGGCTCGACGCTCGAGCAGCTCATGGCGATCGCCTCGGACCTGGAGCTGGCGCCGCGCGCGGTGCGGCTCGAGCTGGACGAGCTGGACAAGCTGCAGAAGCCCGCCATCCTGCACTGGGACATGAACCATTTCGTGGTCCTGGAAGGCGTCTCCGCCGGCATGGCGACGATCGTCGACCCGGCGAGCGGGCGCCGCCGCCTCTCGGTTGCGAAAATGAGCAACCACTTCACCGGGGTGGCGCTGGACCTGACGCCGACCGCGGCCTTCAAGCCGATCGAGGCCAAGGTCACCACCCGGCTCAGCGACCTGTGGAGCAAGTTCAGCAATTTCCGCGGCCCCTTCACCCAGATTTTCGTGCTCTCTCTGGTGATCCAGCTGCTGACCCTGCTGACCCCCTTCTTCATCCAGCTCGTCGTCGACGAGGCGATCGGCCAAGGCGATGTGAGCCTGCTCACCATCCTCCTGATCGGCTTCGGCGCGGTCTATGCGCTGAGCGCGGTGTCGCGGGCCCTGCGCGACTGGGTGATCCTGACCTTCGGCGAATCCCTGTCCTTCCAGCTCGGCGGCAATGTCGTCCGCCATCTGTTGCGCCTGCCGCTCGGCTATTTCGAGCGCCGCCATGTCGGCGACCTGCTCTCGCGCATCGGCTCGATCCAGCCGATCCAGTCGCTGCTGACCAAGGGTATCGTCAACGTCCTGATCGATTCCGTCCTGCTCCTGACGACCCTGATCGTGATGATGCTGATCAGCCCGGCGCTGACCGGCATCGTCGTTGCGGTCACCCTCCTCTATCTCGCCCTCAACCAGATCTTCTTCCCGCGCCTTCGCCAGTGCACCGAGGAGGAGATCATGGCCCGCGCCAATGAGGAAACCTACCTCATGGAATCGATGCGCTCGATCCGGGCGATCAAGCTGCACGGCCACGAGGCGGTGCGCGAGAGCGGCTGGCGGAACCGCTATGCCGAGGTGATCTCTGCCACCTACCGGTCGCGCATGGTGGGCATCAAACTCTCCTTCGCCGAGGATTTCCTGTTCAGTCTGTCCTTCCTGCTGACCGTCTATGTCGGCGCGCTGGCGGTGATGGACCAGAGGCTGACCGTCGGCCTGCTGCTTGCCTTCCTCGCCTATCGCAGCAGCTTCACCTCCTCAGCCACCGCGCTCGTCTCGCAATTCCAGAAATGGCGGCTGCTCGGCCTGCATCTCGAGCGCCTGTCGGACATCGTCGGCGAGAAGCGCGAGGAGATCCTGCTGCCGAACGTCCGCGCCCCCGTGCAGACCAGCCCGCACATCCAGCTGCAGGGGCTGAGCTTCTCCTACGGCCCTACGGAGCCGCCGATCCTGACCGACCTGTCCCTCGACATACCGAGCGGCTCCTTCGTCGCGATCACCGGCGCGTCGGGCTGCGGCAAGACCACCCTGCTCAGGATCATGCTGGGCCTGCTGCCGCAGAATGCGGGCAAGATCATCATCGACCAGGTGCCGCTCGGGCCGGCCACGGTGGGCGGCTGGCGCAGCCGGATCGCCGCTGTCATGCAGGACGATTATCTGCTGTCGGGCACGCTGGCCGAGAATATCTCCTTCTTCGATCCCCAGCCCAGCGAGCGGCGGATCGAGCAGGCCTGCCGCCTGGCCTGCATCCATGACGATATCGTCAGGATGCCGATGGCCTATCACAGCCTGGTCAGCGACATGGGCGTCGCCCTGTCCTCCGGCCAGCGCCAGCGCATTCTGCTCGCCCGGGCGCTCTACCGCGATCCGGACGCCCTGTTCCTTGACGAGGGCACGGCCAATCTCGATCCGGCGACCGAGAACGAGATCGCGCGGATGCTCTCGATCCTGCAGATCACCCGCGTGGTGATCGCGCACCGGCCCGCCTTGGTCGAGAAGGCCGACATCGTGCTCAGGATGGAAGCGGGGCGCCTGATCCTCGAGCGCGACCGCCGCCCGCGCCTCGCCAGGTCGTTCAGCGAGCCGCGCTAGGCCGGATCAGTTCCAGTCGGTCGCGATGCTGGAGCGGACCTTGATCTCGACCTCGACATGGTTCTGCATCGGCCGGATGCGCAGCTGCCTGGCGAGGCGACGGTCGAAGAAATCCTTGAGCAGGGGCGGCCGCCGGCTGGCGAAGTAGAATTCCGGATCCTCCGCGACGGTATCGTCCACGGTCAGCTTCATCTCGTCCTTGCGGGTCACGTCCTCGACCACGCAATAGGCATATTTGAGGCCGGCAGAGCGCAGCGCGTAGGCGCGGTGATAGCCGTTCTGCAGCACGATCCGCCGGTCGCTGCGCACCGCGCTCAGGAAGTTCGAGCCGAAGCCCAGGGCGATGCCGGCGAAGGCGCTGACCGGGCCGCAACTCGTGAGATGCGCGACCTCCTCGGGCCGGAGTATGCGGGGCGTATGCGCGCGGAAATCCGTGGAGGGGGAGGTGAAGACGAAGCGGTCGCTCGCGAGCCGGGTAATGGTCACGGGCGGCTGCTGCCTGTCGAGCGGCAGGCAGAAATGAAACAGCTCCTCCTCGCTCATCGAGGCGAGCCGCTTCAGGAACCGGCCGGTGAAGGCGCGCTCGACATGGTTTTGCGAGGCGACGAGCCTGTCCAGCTCCACCCGCTCGACGGCATAAGGCAGATTGTCGAAGGAATCGCGGAACCAGGGGTTCGCCTCGAGGCGGCGGACGAGCGGCTTCAGCGCGCGCCCGGCCGGCCGGCGCTTCGTCTCGTCGGCATAACCGTCTTCCGACCTTTCGAGCTCGGCATAGACGTCGTTCGCCGCGCGCCACTCATCGGCCAGCATGCGCGGATCCAGCTCGGCGCCGCCGATGACCTTGGTCTTCACGAAGTCGAGATAGTCGCCGAGATGCGGCTGGCCGAGCAGCCAGACGAGCTCCGCGCCGGTGCTGCGTGCGCGCAGCACCTTTTCCTTCTTTCGGGTCACCTGCACCTGCGGCCGTCCATGCATGGGGGCCTTCATAGCGGGCAAGGCTTTAGGAAAGGTGGAGAAAGAGGCCGGAGGGAGGCGTATGGCCTCCCCCGGGCCAGAGCATGAGTCAGCAGTACTTACGCGACCGCGACTTCTTCGACTTGGACTTGCAGGACTTGGACTTCCTGGACTTGGACTTCCTGGACTTGCTGCCGCCGGAGCCGCAGTTGCCGCCCTTCTTTCCGCGCCCGCCAGCTCCGTAAACGAAGCCGAGCTCTTCCTTGTTAAGGTCACGCATCGGGAGTCTCCCCATTAGTGGCGGCATTATGCCGCAGCGCCCGGCTAACCTTTTGAATAGGAGGGAGTCAGCGGAGGAAGATGGTTAACAAAAAGGGTTAACGGCCAGTGTCTCAAGCCGGGACGATCGAGGTTAGAAGATTGTGCGCCGGTCACAGGCGTGACGCAAAGGCGTCAACGCTTCGGTTCCGGAACGCGATGACCCGCGTCAGACAGCGCGCCGGGTGACCGACTTGGTCTTGCCGCAGGTCTCGCAGACCGCCTTTTCGCGGACGAATTCCCGCGTCGTGGCGAGCGCGCTGGTGATCTGCTGGACCTGGTTGTTCTGGGAGACGCCGAGCGCCTCCTGGATGCAGCGGTCGCAGCGGGAGCCGCCGCTGTCGGTAATCAGCGCGTTCACGCGCAGGGGGATGCTGGTCATGCCATGTCCTTCCTGATCGATGGGAAGCGGCGCCCAAGGGGCGCGGCCTGTCGGTCAGGAGGCCTGGGGCGGATGGGCGGGCGGCGGCTCGGCCGCGCGCAATGCGAGCGTCTTCACCCGCATCTCCGGCGGAGCCGGCGCCGCGAGCGGCGGATGGACGAGCGGGGTCTCCCCGAACAGGGCCGCGACCGGGACGGAGAGGCTGAGCTGGTGATCGTGCCCGCCATCCTGCCTGTCCCCGACCGGCGTCCTGTCGCTCTTGTCCGCGGCGGTCGCCTGCCGGTGATGCGGAGCAGTGGCGGCGGCATCCAGGCCGTGGCGCAGGCTGTGCGCGCCCCAGGCGGCCGCCGGCACGAGCATGGCGAAGGCCATGAACAGGCAGAGCAGCCGGCGATGGAGAGGCGCGGCGCGGAACATGGCCCGCTCTTACCGGGGATGGGCGGAGCCAGCAACAAGCGCGGGGTGAGCCATCCCGTCGTCAACACCCAATACGGGAGGACGGGACCGCCTTCGCGCGCTCGGGCGTGGTGCTGTTGTGATGGCCGACGTTGCTGCGCTCAACTGGGCACCGACCGTGCTCCAGCGCGACTATGCCCGGAGCCCCGACGACGATGCGCGCGCGCGACGCCTAGGCGCGCCGGTTCGCCCGCCAGACCGAGACCAGGATCAGGACGAAGGCGGCGAGCCTCACCAGATAGAGCCAGCTCCGTTCCTCGACCGGCACGACGCTGAGCGCCAGCAGCGCCTGGGCGAGGCCGAGCAGCCAGAAGGCGACCGCGAACCAGGCGAAGAGCGATTCGCGCGTCCGGTGCCAGAAGCGCAGGAACAGCAGGCCCGCGACCAGGAAGCCCATGGTGATCGCGCCGGAGAGGAAGCTGAACAGCATCTCAGTCCTCCCGGTCCCAGATGAAGCCGTAGAGCAGCACGGAAACCGCGGCCAGCGAGAGCAGGGTCCGCACCAGCGACAGGTCGATATTCTTGAGCACGAGCAGGTCGAGGATGACGGCCAGGCTGTTGCCCGCGAGAAACAGGAAGCAGAGCGCGCTCCAGAGCAGCAGCCGCGTGCCGGTGCGCCAGTAGGTGCGGGCGAGCAGCAGGGCGCACGCGCCCGCGGTCAGAAGACAGAGCAGATAGACGCCGGTCGGGAAGGCCTCAGCCATCGTTCCCCTCCTTGCCTTCTTTCCCCTTTCGGAAGCGGAAGGCATCGACGAAGGCGGCGAGTCCCGGGCTGGCGGCCGAGACGATCAGCCGGCGCACGGCATCGGGGCTCCGCGCGTATCGGTCCTCGGCCTTGCCGGCGAGATCGGCCAGCCGGGCATTGGCGGGGGCATAACGCGCGGCGCCGTCCGCATCGGTGACGACGAGGCCGCCGCGCACCAGCGATTCGACGCTTTGGGTGATCACCAGCTCGCTTCCCCTCAGGCCCGCGACCATTTCGGCCCGCGACAGGTTCTGACCCTCTTTCTGCCTGAGAAAGCACAATAATTCCAGCGCCCAGACCGACGGGAAGGTCGCCTGGATGAAGTCTGCAATTTCGTCTTTCGAAGGCATGAGGCCGGCGCAAACAATCCCTTTTGCCGGCTTGCGCCGGTAAGCTGCCCCGCCCCGCGCCTTCAGCCTGTAGCCGCCCGTCGGCGCGGGAGGCAACCCGCCGTTCGCGAATCCCCCGGCAAGCATTTTTTAATGGGCGAGCGCGCATCCTTGCTGCTATCACCCGGTTTGGAAAAGGAATTGCATTGCGAATTCGAGCGGGGGGCCGTCCGAAGGAGCGATGAGTGAACCACCTTTCCACGCGCGACCGGCTTGACCGTCGTCAGCTCGTCGCCGCCCTGCGCAGCCTGAGGCGGGGCGATTTCACCGTTCGCCTCCCGGAAGACCTGTCCGGCGAGGATGCCGAGATTGCGCAGCTGTTCAACGAGGTGGTCAGCATCGAGGAACAGCTGACCGCCGAGTTCGACAGGCTGTCGGTGGTCGTCGGCAAGGAAGGCAAGATCAGCCAGCGCGGGCGCGTCCGGGGCGCGACCGGCGGCTGGGAGGCGAAGCTCCGCTCGATCAACGAGCTGATCGAGGACATGGCGCAGCCGACCGCGGAGGTGGCGCGCGTGATCGGCGCGGTCGCCAAGGGCGACCTCTCGCAGGCGATGACCGTCGAGATCGACGGGCGGCCGCTGCGCGGCGAGTTCCTGCGCATCGGCAAGATCGTGAACACGATGGTGGAGCAGCTCGCCTCCTTTGCCTCGGAAGTGACGCGCGTGGCCCGCGAGGTGGGCACCGAAGGCAAGCTCGGCGGCCAAGCCAATGTGAAGGGCGTCGCCGGAACCTGGAAGGACCTGACCGACAACGTCAACCTGATGGCCGCGAACCTCACCGGCCAGGTCCGCAACATCGCCGAGGTGACGACCGCGGTCGCCTCGGGCGACCTTTCCAAGAAGATCACGGTGGAGGTGAAGGGCGAGATCCTCGAGCTGAAGAACACCATCAACGTGATGGTGGACCAGCTCAACTCCTTCGCCTCCGAGGTGACGCGCGTGGCGCGCGAGGTGGGCACGGAGGGCAAGCTCGGCGGCCAGGCGCGCGTCGAGGGCGTCGGCGGCACCTGGAAGGACCTCACCGACAACGTGAACCTGATGGCCGAGAATCTGACCGGCCAGGTCCGCAACATCGCCGAGGTGACCACCGCCGTGGCGCGCGGCGACCTTTCCAAGAAGATCACCGTCGACGTGAAGGGCGAGATCCTGGAGCTGAAGAACACCATCAACGTGATGGTCGACCAGCTGAACAGCTTCGCCTCGGAGGTGACGCGCGTGGCCCGCGAGGTCGGCACGGAGGGCAAGCTCGGCGGCCAGGCGCAGGTGCCGGGCGTGGCGGGGACCTGGGCGGACCTGACCGACAACGTCAACCTGATGGCCGCGAACCTGACGGGCCAGGTGCGCAACATCGCCGAGGTGACCACCGCCGTGGCCCGCGGCGACCTTTCCAAGAAGATCACGGTCGACGTGAAGGGCGAGATCCTCGAGCTCAAGAACACGATCAACGTGATGGTCGACCAGCTCAACGCCTTCGCCTCGGAGGTGACGCGCGTGGCCCGCGAGGTCGGCACCGAGGGCAAATTGGGCGGCCAGGCGCAGGTCGAGGGCGTCGCCGGCACCTGGGCCGATCTCACCGACAATGTGAACCTGATGGCGGCGAACCTGACCGGCCAGGTCCGCAACATCGCGGACGTGACGACGGCGGTGGCCCGCGGCGACCTTTCGAAGAAGATCACGGTCGACGTGAAGGGCGAGATCCTGGAGCTCAAGAACACGATCAACGTGATGGTCGACCAGCTCAATGCCTTCGCGTCCGAGGTGACGCGCGTGGCGCGCGAGGTGGGCTCGGAGGGCAAGCTCGGCGGCCAGGCGCAGGTCGAGGGCGTGGGCGGCACCTGGAAGGACCTCACCGACAACGTCAACCTGATGGCCGGCAACCTTACCGGCCAGGTCCGCAACATCGCCGAGGTGACCACCGCGGTGGCGCTGGGGGACCTCTCCAAGAAGATCACCGTCGACGTGAAGGGCGAGATTCTCGAGCTCAAGAACACGATCAACACGATGGTGGACCAGCTCAACTCCTTTGCTTCGGAGGTCACGCGCGTGGCGCGCGAGGTGGGCTCCGAAGGCAAATTGGGCGGTCAGGCCCAGGTCGAGGGCGTCGCCGGCACCTGGAAGGACCTCACCGACAACGTGAACCTCATGGCCGGCAATCTGACCGGCCAGGTCCGCAACATCGCCGAGGTGACCACCGCCGTGGCGCTGGGCGACCTTTCCAAGAAGATCACCGTCGACGTGAAGGGCGAGATCCTGGAGCTGAAGAACACCATCAACACGATGGTCGACCAGCTCAACTCCTTCGCCTCGGAGGTGACGCGCGTCGCCCGCGAAGTCGGCTCGGAAGGCAAGCTCGGCGGCCAGGCGCAGGTGCGCGGCGTCGCCGGCACCTGGAAGGACCTGACCGACAACGTCAACCTGATGGCCGAGAATCTGACCGGCCAGGTGCGCAACATCGCGGACGTGACCACCGCCGTCGCCCGCGGCGACCTTTCCAAGAAGATCACCGTCGACGTGAAGGGCGAGATCCTCGAGCTCAAGAACACGATCAACGTGATGGTCGATCAGCTCAACTCCTTCGCCTCGGAGGTGACGCGCGTCGCCCGCGAGGTCGGCACCGAGGGCAAGCTCGGCGGCCAGGCGCAGGTCCCCGGCGTCGGTGGCACCTGGAAGGACCTCACCGACAACGTCAACCTGATGGCGACCAACCTCACCAACCAGGTGCGCGGCATCGCCGACGTCGTCACCGCGGTGGCGCAGGGCAACCTCAAGCGGAAGCTGATCGTGGACGCGAAGGGCGAGATCGCGGCGCTCGCCGAGACAATCAACTTCATGATCGACACGCTCTCGGCCTTCGGCGACCAGGTCACCAACATGGCCCGCGAGGTCGGCATCGAAGGCAAGCTGGGCGGCCAGGCGCGCGTGCCCGGCGCCGCCGGCCTGTGGCGCGACCTCACCGACAACGTCAACGAGCTCGCCGCCAACCTGACCAACCAGGTGCGCTCGATCGCCGAGGTGGCGACCGCGGTGACCAAGGGCGACCTCACCCGCTCGATCGCGGTGGAGGCGTCGGGCGAGATGGCCGCGCTCAAGGACAATATCAACGAGATGATCCGCAACCTGAAGGATCAGACGCTGAAGAATGCCGAGCAGGACTGGCTGAAGACCAACCTCGCCCGCTTCTCGCGCATGCTGCAGGGCGAGCGCGACCTGGCGACCGTGTCGAACCTGATCATGTCCGAGCTCGCGCCGCTGGTGAACGCCCAATATGGCGTCTTCTACGTCACCCGCCGCGAGGAAGAGGAGACGAAGCTCGAGCTGGTCGCGAGCTACGGCGCCGAGCGCCATGACGAGCTGCGCCGCGAATTCGGCCTGCGCGAGGGCCTGGTCGGCCAGGCCGCGGCCGACAAGCGCCCGATCCTGCTGGAGGGCGTGCCCGGGGACTTCATCCGCATCGGCTCCGGCCTCGGCCATGCGCCGCCGGTCAACGTCAACATCCTCCCCGCCCTGTTCGAGGACGAGGTGAAGGCGGTGATCGAGCTGGCCTCGTTCCGCGAGTTCAGCGAGACCCACCAGAGCTTCCTCAACCAGCTGATGGAATCGATCGGCATCGTGCTGAACACGATCGCGGCGACGATGCGCACAGAGGGCCTGCTCGAACAGTCGCAGCTGCTGACCCAGGAGCTGCAGGCGCGCCAGACCGAGCTCACCACCAAGCAGGAGGAGCTGCACAACACCAACGAGGAGCTGCAGGAAAAGGCGCAGCTGCTCGAGAACGAGAAGAAGCAGGTCGAGGCGAAGAATATCGAGATCGACATGGCGCGGCGCGCGATCGAGGAGAAGGCGGAGCAGCTCGCCCTCACCTCGAAGTACAAGTCGGAGTTCCTCGCCAATATGAGCCACGAGCTGCGTACGCCGCTCAACTCGCTGCTCATCCTGTCCAAGCTGCTGTCGGACAACCCGCACGGCAACCTCAACGAGAAGCAGACGGAGTTCGCCCGCACCATCCACTCGGCGGGCTCGGACCTGCTCAGCCTGATCAACGACATTCTCGACCTGTCGAAGATCGAATCGGGCACGGTGTCGATCGAGCTCGGCGACATGCCGCTGGCCGGCCTCAAGCTCCACATGGAGCGCACCTTCCGTCAGCTCGCCGCGGACAAGTCGCTCGACTTCAACGTCGAGTTCGACGAGGCGCTGCCCGCCTCGATCCGCACCGACGAGAAGAGGCTGCAGCAGGTGGTGCTCAACCTCCTGTCCAACGCCTTCAAGTTCACCTCGCATGGCAGCGTGACCCTGTCGGTGAAGGCGGCGGAGAGCGGCTGGAGCACCAACCATCCGGTGCTGCGCAACGCCGAGAAGACGATCGCGATCGCGGTCACCGACACCGGCATCGGCATTCCCGAGGACAAGCAGAAGCTCATCTTCGAGGCCTTCCAGCAGGCGGACGGCACCACCAGCCGCAAATATGGCGGCACCGGCCTCGGGCTTTCGATCAGCCGCGAGATCGCGCGCCTGCTCGGCGGCGAGCTGCAGGTGAAATCGAGGCCGGGCATGGGCTCGACCTTCACCCTGTTCGTGCCGCTGGAGGCCGCCGCCGTGGCCGCGCCGATCCCGCCGGCGACGATGGCGCGCTACGAGAATACCGGCGCGACGGTGCCGACGGCGCTGCCCGGCACGCTCGAAATCACCGACGACCGCGACAATCTGAACGGCGAGCCCTTCGTGCTGATCGTCGAGGACGACGTCACCTTCGCCTCGATCCTGCTCGACCTGGCCAGGGAGGCGGGCCTCAAGGGCGTCGTCTCGACCGCGGGCTCGGGCACCCTGGCGCTGGCCCGCAAGCTCAGGCCGAGCGCGATCACGCTCGACCTCGGCCTCGACGACATCAATGGTTTCGTGCTGCTCGACCTGCTGAAGCATGATGCCGACACCAGCGACATTCCGGTGCACGTCATCTCGGGGGCAGACGAGCTGGCCTATGTGAAGGAGATCGGCGCGCGCGGAGCGCTCGGCAAGCCGGCCGACCACAAGGATCTCGCCCGCGTCTTTTCCCGGATCCGCGCCCAGGCCAAGCCGAAGCGCCGGCGCCTCGCCAAGGCGGCCGAGACGCAGCCCGTGCCGCGAAACCTGCCCGAGCTGGCCGGCGCGAAAATCCTCATCGTCGACGACGACATCCGCAACATCTACTCGCTGACCAGCGTCCTGGAGAGCTACGACGTCGAGGTCCTCCATGCCGAGCGCGGCCGCGACGGCATCCTGATCCTGGAGCAGACTCCCGGCGTGGACGTTGCGCTCATCGACATCATGATGCCCGAGATGGACGGTTACGAAACAATGCAGCAGATCCGCTCCAATCCAGACCTCGTCAACCTGCCGCTGATCGCGGTGACGGCCAAGGCGATGAAGGGGGACCGGCAGAAATGCCTCGACGCGGGTGCCTCCGACTATATCGCCAAGCCGGTCGACATCGAGCTGCTGCTCGCCTTGCTGCGCGTCTGGATCGGCAAGGCGCGGAGCGGGCTCGGCGCCCTCTCGCCCGGCGACGCCCTCACGGCAGAGATTGCCGAGGCGGCGGCGGAATAGGCGATGAGCGACGCCCGCATGGCCCTTCCCAACAGATCCACGCGCCCGCGCCCCGCCGCGCCGCCCGCAGCCGGGCCGGCGGACGAGGCGATGCCGCGCGCACGGGTGCTCGTCGTCGACGATGACGAGCATAATCTGCTCGCCATCCGCACGGTGATCGAGGATCTCGCCGAGGTCGAGGTCGCGACTTCGGGCGAGGAAGCGCTGCGCCACCTGCTGAAGGGCGAGTTCGCGGTGATCCTGCTCGACGTCTACATGGCCGGCATGGACGGCTACGAGACGGCGAGCATCATCCGCGGCCGCGAGCAGACCAAGCGGATCCCGATCGTCTTCCTCTCCGCGGTGAACAAGGAGAAGGAGCATCTGCTGCGCGGCTATTCGATGGGCGCGGTCGACTACGTCTTCAAGCCGGTCGAGCCGGTCGTGCTGCGCTCGAAGGTCGGCGTGTTCGTCGATCTCTATACGATGCGCCACGAGATCGAGCGCAAGGCGGCGCAGGAGCAGCAACTGCTCGACGCGAACCTGCGCGCCAATGCCGAGCGGCTGGAGATCGAGCAGGCGCTGCGCATCGCCGAACAGCGGCAGGCAGCGATCATCAGCTCGCTGCCCATCGTCCTTTACCTGGAGGAGCCGGCCGAGGGCCCGCGCGTCCCGCAATTCGTCGGCGGCAATTTCGAGGCGCTGACCGGCTTCCCGTTCGAGGCGGTGGTCGAGACGCCATCGCTCTGGGCCGATCGGCTTCATCCCGACGATGCCGAGCGGGCCAAGGCGGCGCTGGCGGAGCGGGCGCTGACCGGCGCCATGGCGGTTGAGTATCGCTGGCGCTGCGCCGACGGCCAGTACAAGCATTTCCTCGACCAGGCGGTGCTGCTGCCCTCGTCCGGCGGGGCAGCCGCGCAATATGCCGGGACCCTGCTCGACGTGACCGAGCGCAAGTCGCTCGAGGAGGAACTCCTGCAGGTCCGCAAGATGGATGCGATCGGCAAGCTCACCGGCGGCATCGCCCACGATTTCAACAATCTGCTCGCGGCGGTGCTGGGCGGCATCGGCCTGATCGAGCGCCGGCTGGAGCTGGACGAGGAGCAGGGCCGGATCGTCGCCATGACCCGCCACGCCGCCGAGCAGGGGGCGGAGCTGGTCGGCCGGCTGCTCTCCTTCGCGCGCCGGCAGAAGCTGCGGCCCGGGCCGATCGACATCGGCCGGCTGTCGGAAAGCGTCACCGAATTGCTGGCGCCGACGCTTGGCGGGCTGGTCCGGCTCGACTGGCAGGCGGAAGAGGGGGTCTGGCCCGTCTTTGCCGACGGCGCCCAGCTCGAGCTGGCGCTGATGAACCTGATCATCAACGCGCGCGACGCCATGCCCGAGGGCGGCACCGTCCTGCTCACCGCCCGCAATGCCGAGGCCGGGCCCGGCAACGCGGTCAAGGTGGCACCGGGCGATTATGTCGTGCTCGCCGTCAACGACACGGGCAGCGGCATCGCGCCCGATCTGCTGGCCCAGGTCACCGAGCCCTTCTTCACCACCAAGGATATCGGCAAGGGCACCGGCCTCGGCCTGTCGATGGTCTACGGCTTCGCCAGCCAGTCCGGCGGCGGCATCCGCATCGATTCGACCTTGGGGGAGGGGACGATCGTCGAGCTCTGGCTGCCGCGCGCGGCCGAGGCGGCCGAGCCGGCCGGGCCCGCTTCGCCCCGGACCGACTGCGCGAAGCCCGGGCGGCCGCTGCGCATCCTGCTGGTCGACGATCATGATGCGGTCCGCGAGACGACCGAGGCGATCCTGCGCGATCTCGGCCATGCCGTCGAAACGGCCTGCGACGGCCCCGCCATGCTGCGCCGGCTGGCCGACGCGCCCGCGGGCTGCGACCTGATCATCACCGATTATGCGATGCCGCTCATGTCGGGCTGCGAGATGCTGAAACAGGCCCGCGGCATCCTGCCGGCCATCCCCGCGATCATCATCAGCGGCTATGCCGACGACCAGGCGCTGGCCGACGCGCCGCCCGGCGTCGCCGTGCTGCGCAAGCCCTTCACCCTCGGCCAGATGGGCCAGGCGATCAGCGCGCTGACCGCGGACGCGTAGCGGCTCACCGCTCATGACACCGATTTACCGCCGGACCGGGTTTTTGCGTCCTCTTTCGAAACCCTCCCCCAGAGGGGATATGCGCATTGCGCGGGTCAAAATGTTGACGCCCTTAAATCGCTGTTAACCATTTCCGTTCACCACTCGCCCCTGACACAGGCGTTTCGACCGGGGGGTCAAGTTGGAGAATCTGGAGCCAGTTTGCGCGGACAGCGGAGCCGCGGCGGGGGCAGCGATGCCCGCGTCCGCCGCGCCGGTCAGCCTCGAGGACATGATCGTGGGCGACGCGCCCGTGATGTCGGCGCTGCGCCGCCTCGTCCGCCAGGTCGCGCCGAGCGAGGCTTCGGTGCTCCTCACCGGGCCCTCGGGCAGCGGCAAGGAAGTCTTCGCCCGCGCCATCCACGCGCAGAGCAAGCGCGCCGGCAAGCCCTTCGTCGCCGTCAATTGCGGCGCGATCCCCAGGGACCTGCTCGAATCCGTCCTGTTCGGCCATGAGAAGGGCTCGTTCACCGGTGCCCATGCCCAGCATAAGGGCCGTTTCGAGGAAGCCGACGGCGGCACCCTCTTCCTCGACGAGATCGGCGACATGCCGGCCGAGATGCAGGTGAAACTGCTGCGCGTGCTCGAGGAGCGCGCGGTGCAGCGCGTCGGCGGCCGCGGCCAGATCCAGGTCGACGTGCGGATCGTCGCCGCCACCCATCGCGATATCGACGCGGCGATCGACTCCGGCAGCTTCCGCGAGGACCTGTTCTACCGCCTCGCCGTCTTTCCGCTGGACATTCCGGGCCTCGCCGAGCGGATCGAGGACGTGCCCCTGCTCGTCGGCCATTTCCTGGCGAGGCAGCCGGGCCGCCGGCCGGGCGTGGTCTTCTCGCCCGAGGCCTATGCCCGCATGGCCGAGCATGGCTGGCCGGGCAATGTCCGCGAACTCCGCAACTTCGTCGACCGCGCCAACGTGATGTTCGCCGGCCGGACGATCGGCGCGGACGAGGCCGGCGCCCTGCTGGTCCGCCGCGGCCGGGTCGGCGCGATCGAGGCCCGGGCACTCTGGGCGGCCACCGAAGCCGAGCCCGAAGTCGAGCCGGTTACCATGCAGCCTGCCGACGAGGTCGTCGTCCCGATCCGCGGACGCAGCCCCTCGGCGCCCCCGCCGCAGATGAACTGCGGCGAGCCGGTCGCGCTCAAGGAGATGCTGGCCGAGATCGAGCGCCGCTATATCGAGCAGGCGCTGACCCTCTCCGGCGGGGTCATCGCCGACGCCGCCCGCATGCTCTCGCTCCAGCGCACCACCCTGATCGAGAAGATGCGCAAATATGAGATGAAGGCGGCCTAGCCCCTTCTGCCGATCGCGTCCCAGGCGGTCGCGATTTCCTGGATCATCTCGCGGGCCTGGGTGACGAGGCGCGCGTCGCTGTCGCGGCCGCCGGCGAGCACCAGCCGCCGCGCCTCGCGATAGATGGCGACGAGATCGACGGCGATCTGCCCGCCTTTGTCGAAGTCGAGGCTGGTCTCCAGCCCGGTCAGCACCGCCAGCACCTTGGACTGGTGCTGGCCGCGCTGGACATAGTCGCCGCGCGCGGTCGCGAAGGCCATGGCGTCGAGCGCCTTCAGCAGCTCCTCGTACATGATCTGGACGAGCTGGTGCGGGGTCGCGCCCTCGATCCGGCTGGCGATGTCGACGCTCTGATAGCGTGCGGTGCCGGCGCGGAACTTACCGTACTGATACATCACTCAACTCTCCCGAAACCGGAAACGCGCCACCAATCAGTCTCTGTCGTTGGTCCAGATCTTGATCTGCTGCTCGAGATAGGACTGGGTCGCCCTGAACGCCGAGACCTTGCTGTCCATGGCGGTGAAGGTCGTCAGCAACTGGTTGTAATATTTGGTCGAGCTCGCCTCGAGCTTCTCGCGGTCCTCGGCGATGCGGTCGGCTTCCTTGTCGAGCCGCTCCTGCGCCGCGGCGAAGGCGCCGCCGCGGGCGCGGAGCGCGTCGCGGATCGACTGGAGGGCGCCGCCGAGGCCCGGGTCCACGGTGATCGTCGCGCTCGCCACCGCGCCGCTGACGCCGAGGATGAGGCCGACCGCGGCCGAACCCTGGGGCGCGACGAGATTGGCCCCGACGCCGGTCATCGCGACATTGTTGACCTTGCCGGAGGCGGCCGCCGGCGGCGCGGCCGGGACCACATCGGTGATCGTATAGGTGCCGGGCGCGACCTTGCCGGCCAGGCTCTTGATGGTGAGGAAGGGGCTGGAGCTGTACTGGCCCGGATTGAACAGCGCCTCGACGCCGTCCGGGTCGGAGGCGAGCACCGCGGCGAGCCGGCCGGCATCGACGCCGAGTGTGCCGTCGCGATTGGTGCGCACGCCGATCTCGGCGAGCGTGTGCGGGCCCGTGCCGGGGCTGGACAATATCTGAGTGGGCAGCGCCGAAAGGCGCCGCTGCAGCTCGCGCACGCCGACGTCGCCGCGCAGTGCGCCGGCCTCGCCGTTGACGCCGGCCTTGGTCTGCTCGGCGATCATGCTCATCAGCTCGTTATAGGCGCTGACGAAATCCTGGACGCCCTGGCTGATCGCCGCGGTCGGGCGGGTGACGCCGACCGAGACGATGGTGCCGGGCTTCGCGCTCTTGAGGTCGATCTGGACGCCGGCGATGAGGTCGCTGAAGCTGTTCGTGCTGCGGGTCACGGCGACGCCGTCGAGCCAGACCCTGGCATCCTGCGCGGCGAGCGGCGTGGTCATCGCGTCGCTGGCGAAGCGCTCGAGCCCGCTCGTCGTGCCGCCGGGCACCGACAGCGTGAAAGCGTTGGCGGCGCCGGTCTTGCCCTTCACCACCAGCCGGGCACCGTTGGAGTCGGTGACCACGGCGGCGGTGACGCCGGCATTGGCGTCGTTGATCGCCCTGGCGAGGCCGTTCAGATTGTTGTTGGCGGCGGTGATCGTCACGTCGACCGGCGTGCCGCCGCCAGCAGCGATGGTGAGCACCCCCTCGCCGACCGGATCGGTGGCGGCCGTGAGATAGCCGGAGACGCTGGTCTGCGCCTGCGCGAGCCGCTCCACCTCGACCGAGGCGGAAAGGCCGCCGAGCCGGGAGCCGGCGAGCGCCGAGGCGGTGAAGACGCTGGTGTCGGAGACGCTCGGCTGGCTGAACAGGGTGCCGCCGGAGATCAGGCTGGAGAGCGCCGCGGCGAAGCTGTCGATCGCCGAACTGACCTGGGCGAGGCCGGAGACCTTCGCCTCGTTCGCCGCCTCGCGATTGGCGAGCAGGGTCTCTTTCGGCGCCTTGGCGGCGTTGGCGAGGTCGGCGACCAGGGCCCTGATGTCGAGCCCGGATCCGGCGCCCAGCGCATATCCGATGGAGGTGGTCATGGGGGCGTCCTTCCGTTCCTCTTCAAGAACGGCCGGAGCGGAGGATTCTTTAGGGCCAGATCGCTGGAAAACAGGACGTCATTGCGAGCGTAGCGAGGCAACCCGGAATGACGTCAGAGACCCGCTGGGTTGCCGCGTCGCCACGCTCCTCGCAATGACGGCTATCCCTTCAGGCTCCTGAGCGCCGCGGCGTCGACATTGGCTTGCGCGCCGAGCGAGAGCCGGGGGTCGGAGAGGATGCGGCGGGCGAGGTCGGCGCGGGCGCCGCTGCCGGGCGCCGCCTCGCGCAATTCGAGCGCGAGCTGGTCGAGCCAGACCGGCACGCGGTCGCCCGCACGGCGCGCCTCGGCGAGCATGCGTTCGATCTCGGCGAGCGTGACGGTGAGTTTCGGGTCCTGGTCCACTGCTGCGCGCCTTCCCTTCAACCGGGAAATAACGGCGCCGGAAGGACTTTCTTAAGCCTCGGGCAGACCGCTTGCGTCAAAGCGCATTCGGGCCGGGACCTCGATTTCGGGCTGCGCCTGGCCGGAGGATAAGGCCTGATCGAGGTTGAAGACGAAGGCGAGAATGGTGGCCACGGCGATGTAGAGATCCTCGCGGATGATCTGGCCCGGGCGCGAGGTGTAATAGAGGGCGCGGGTGAGCTGCGGATAAGAGAGCATCGGCACCTCATGCTCGCCGGCCAGCTCGCGGATCGCCTCCGCGGTGGCGCCGCGGCCTTTGGCGAGCACGACCGGCGCCGCGTCGATCTCGGGCTTGTAGCGCAATGCCACGGCGAAATGGGTCGGATTTGTGAGCACGACCGTCGCCTCCGATATTGCCTTGCGGGCGGAGTTGCGCGCGGTCTGGATCTGGCGGCTGCGCAAAGCGGCCTTGAGCTCGGGCGAGCCTTCGGTCTGCTTGTGCTCGTCCTTGACGTCCTGCTTGCTCATCCGAAGGCGCCGCATGCGCTGGAAGATCTGCGCGGGCACGTCGATCAGCGCGATCACGGCGAGCAGGCCGGCCATGACCAGGACGGTGATCGTGAAGACATGGCCGACATTGGCGAGCGCCGGTCCGATTTCCTGCGAGGAGAGACCGACCATGTTGCGGGTCTGGCTGAAGATCAGCCAGGCGCCGACGCCGCCGAGCAGGGCGACCTTGGCGATCGACTTCACCAGCTCGATCAGCCCCTGCAGGCCGAACATGCGCTTCACGCCGGTCAGCGGATTGAGCTTGTTCCCTTTGAAGGCGAAGGCCTTGCTGCGGAAGCCGAGCGAGCCGAGCGCCGCGGGCGCGGCGACCGCGGCGGCGAGGGTCAGGGCGAACAGGATCAGCACGGGCAAGGCGACCGCGCCAAGCAGCCGCAGGATCACCCGGCCCGGATCGAAATCCGCGACATCGGCATTGCCGAAGCTGAGCCCGTCCGTCACCATCGACTGGAGCGAGCTCATGATCATCGGCCCGGCGAGCGCGATCCAGGCGGCGCCGACGATGATGACGAGGGCGGTGCCGAGCTCCCTGGACTGGAGGACGTCGCCATTCTCCATCGCCTCCCTTTTGCGCTTGGGAGTCGGTGCCTCGGTCTTCTGATCCTGGTCCTGGTCGGCGGCCATGGCTCAGCCGCCGCCCAGAGCGAGCCGCCGCGCCTCGTCGAGGCCGGCGCCGATCGCCGTGTTGATGCCCTCGCCGAGCACGGGCGCGGCGATGGCGAGGAGGACGATGCCGGCGAGCAGGGCCGCCGGGAAGCCGACCGCGAACAGGTTGAGCTGCGGCGCGGAGCGGGCGAGCAGGCCCATCACGATCTGCACGAGGATGATCGCGAAGGCGACCGGCAAGGCGATTGAGAGGCCGGCGGAAAACAGGACCGCACCGAAGAAGACGAGCCCGCGCAGCGCCTCGGCGGAGAGCCAGGCATTGCCGGGCGGCAGCGCGTGATAGCTTTCGACGACCGTCCGGGCGAGCATCAGATGCCCGTCCATGGCGAGGAAGAGCAGGGTCGCGACGATCATCAGGAACTGGCCGAGCACCGGATTCTGCTGGCCGGAGGCCGGATCCATCATCGCGGCGAAGCCGAGGCCCATCGCATTGCCGATCACCTCGCCGGCGACGAGCGCGCAGGAGAAGCCGATCTGGACCGCGAAGCCGATGGCCAGGCCGGCGATGATCTCCCCGGTGACCAGCATGAAGCCGGCCATGGTCGCGAGCCCGTCCGGCGGCAGCTGGAACTGCGCGACCGCGAGCCCGGGAATGCCGACCGCGAGCGCGACGATCGCGCGGATCTGGATCGGGACGAAATTGGCGCCGAAGATCGGCGCGGCGAGGAAGGCGGCGCCGGGCCGGAGCATCGCCACCAGCCAGACCCAGAGCTGATCCTCGACGCCGACGAACCCGGCCGGGATCATTTCACGATCTCGGGGATCATCGTGTTGAACACGTCCTGGGTGAAGCCGCTGATCAGCACCATGATCGAGCCGCCGAAAATGGCGAGGCAGATGGCGACGACGATGAGCTTCGGGACGAAGGTCAGGGTCTGCTCGTTGATCGAGGTCGCGGCCTGGATCATGCCGAGGATGAGGCCGGCGATGAGCGCAGGGATCAGGATCGGCGCCGAGGCGAGGGCCAGGATCCAGAGCGCCTGCTGCGCGACGCCGATGAAGAAATCGCCCTCCATGTCGCTAGCCTCCCGAGAATGAGGAGGCGAGCGAGCCCATGGTCAGGGTCCAGCCGTCGACCATGACGAACAGCAGCAGCTTGAACGGCATGGAGACGATCGTCGGCGAGAGCATCATCATGCCCAGCGACATCAGGGTCGACGAGACAACGAGGTCGATGATCAGGAAGGGCAGGAAGATCAGGAAGCCGATCTGGAAGGCGGTCTTGAGCTCCGAGGTGATGAAGGCGGGCAGCAGGATCGAGAAGGGCACGGCCTCCGGGTTCGGGAAGCGCTCGACGCCCGCCAGGCCGGCGAACATGCGAAGGTCGGTCTCGCGGGTCTGGCGGATCATGAAGCCGTGCAGGACAGTGCCCGAACGCGAGACAGCCTCCTCGATCGTGATCTGGCCGTTGCCATAGGGCGTGTAGGCCCGGGAGCCGATCTCGTCGATCACCGGCTTCATCACGAACAGGGAGAGGAACAGCGAGAGCCCCACGAGAACCTGGTTGGGCGGAGTCTGCTGGAGGCCGATCGCCTGGCGGAGGATGGAGAGGACGATCAGGATGCGGGTGAAGCTGGTCATCATGAGCAGGATCGACGGCAGCACCGTCAACAGGCTCATGAGCAACAGGATTTGGAGCGACAGCGAGAGCGGGCGGCCGTCGCCGGAAATGGCGCCGAGCGCCTTGGTCAGCGCGCCGCTCTGGCCGCCGGCGGGCGAGGTCGCATTGGGCGTCCCGGTGGCCGGTGCCTGAGCAGAGGTCGCCGTCGGAGCGGCGGGCGCCTGGGCGGTCGCGGCCGGAGCCTGCGCCGGCTGGGCCTGCGCGCTCTCGGGCCGGAAGGTGAAGGCGGCGAGCACGGCGAGGAGCGCGATCGCGATCCCCCAGATGGCCCTGCGTCCGCGGGACGGCGGCGTGTCAGTCACCGAAGCGGCCCACGGTCGTAGGCAGCGGCGCCACGGGGGCGCTGCCGTCGGCGACGAGCTGGACGCCGGTGCGGGAAACGGAAAGCAGCAGGCGGCGCCCCTCGAACTCGACCACCGCCAGCTTGGCGGTGGCACCGAGCGGGGTGGCGTCGAGCAGGGTCACCAGCCGCTCGCGGCGGCCGGCGGCGCCGATCCCCTGCTGGGCACGCCGCCACAGCCAGAGCGAGCCCCAAGCCAGCCCGCCGACCAGCGGGATGAGGATCAGCAGCTTGATGATATAGCCGAGGGTGGCGCTCATTTGCGGCGCTCGGCCCCCGGCATGGCACCCTCGGTCGCGACGACCTCGACGACGCGGATGCCGAAGCGGCCGTTCACGGTCACCACCTCGCCGCGGGCGATCAGGGTGCCGTTCGCCATGATGTCGAGCAGCTCGTGCGACTGGCGGTCCAGCTCGACGATGCTGCCCTCGGCGAGATCCATCAGCTCCGAAAGCTTCAGCGCGGTGCTGCCGACCTCGACCGACAGGCGGACGGAGATGTCGGCGAACAGGCCGAAATTGCGGCGGGCGAACTCGTCCGCCGGCCCGGCCTCGATAATGTCCTGACCCTCTTTCACTGACCGAACCTCCTGCTTTCCATTTTCTCGATCTTGAGCGCCGCCTTGCCGTCCCTCTCGCCGACCGAGCCGAGCGCGACGCGGCGCCCGGCGACGATCAGGGGGACGAGCTTGGTGAGGCTCACGGGAATGACGTCGCCCTCACGCAGCTGCATCAGCTCGGAGAGCGACAATTCCGGACGGGCGAGCACGGTGCGCGCCTCGATGCGGACCTCGCCGACCGCGGCGCCGAGCCGCTGGCGCCAGTCGCCGCTGCGGGCGCCCGCCTCGTCATGCGACCTGGCCGCCAGCTCCGGCTCGACCGCGCGCAGGGCGGCGACGGGATAGAGGATCTCGATGCCCGAGCCCGGGCCGGTCCAGGGCGCGACCTCGAAACGGGTGATCGCCACGGCCTCGTCGGCGCCCGCGAGATCGGCGAAGCCGACATTTGTCTCGCGGCCTTTGAGCTGCGGGCGGACCGGCACGATTTCCTGCCAGACCTCGGCGAGCGCGCCGATCACGGCCTCGGCGAGGCGGCCGAGCAGGCTCTCCTCGGTCGGGGTGAACTCACGGGCGCGGCGGCTCGGCGCGGTGCCGTTGCCGCCGTAGAAGGCGTCGACCAGGCGGCTGACGAACTCCGGCTCGATGCGCAGCAGGATCGCGCCCTTGAGCGGGCGGAAGCTGTACAGGCTGAGGCTGACGAACTCGCTCTGCTCGGCCCGCCAGTCGCCGAAGGCGCGGACCTCCGCCGGCAGGGTCTCGACGCGCGGCTTCGCCCGCGCGAATGGCTCGATCACGTCGCGCAGACGCTTGACCATGCGTTCGCCCAGCCGGTCGAGCGCCGGGATCGCCGCCATGGTGCGGCCGGCATCCCCGCCAAGCGAGAAAGCGCGCGCCGGCCCCGCCGACGCGCTCTCCCCGCCGGGCCCACCGTCGCGGGCCTCGCTCATCAGGGCCGAAATCTCTTCGCCCGAAAGGGTCTGGTCCTGGCTCATTGCGTGACGAAACTCGTGAAATAGACGTCATCTATCCCGCCAAAACCTTCCCGATTGGTTAACACCCTGTTTATCGCGTCCTTTAACGCGTTCTTAAGGGCTTCCTTCCCGGAAAGTGTCGTGATTTCAACGGGATCGGCCTCGGAGAGGGTCAGGATGACGGCCGAGCGTATGGCCATCATGTTGCGTTCGACATTCTCTTTCACATGGTCGTCGTAGAAAGTGGAAAGGCCGAGGCCGATCTGGACGAAATTGTCGCCGCCCCGGAGGTTCGAGGTGAAATTGCCCTCGAGCGTGATGTAGGTCGTCTTGAAGACGCGCGGATCGGGCCGGCCGGTGCGCGCGGCGGCGCGGCCGCGCTCGGCCGCCGCCTCGCTCACGCCGTCCTTGACGACGAGCTGCGGCTGCTCCGCATGCTCTTCCTCGGCGGCATGACCGCCGCCGCTGCCCGGCAGGCCGTACATGGCATAATAGCCGCCGCCCGCGCCCAGCAGGACGACGAGCAGGAGGAGGATGAGCTTCTTCTTCTTGCCCTTCTTCTTCGGCCTGGCTTCGGCGCCGGCATCGGCGGGCGCGGTTGCGGCGATATCGGTCATCGTTCAGCTCCTCAGGCGTAGCGGTCCAGGCCGGCGCGGCGGGACGCGCGGGCGGAAGCGACGGCGTCCTCGCCCGCGCCGGGCGCGGTCCTGATCATGGGGTTGTGGCGGGCCTCGTCCTGCCGGCGCTGGTCGCCCGGCGCGTGCCGGCCGGAGCCCGAAAGGTCGACATGGGTCTCGGCGATGCGCACGCCCTGCGCCCGCGCCTCGGCGGCGAGCCGGGGCTGCGCGTCGGCCAGGATCTGCCGCGCCGCCTCGGTCTCGACGGTGAGGCGGACGGCGGTGCCGTGATCGCCCTGCTGCAGCTCGACCTGGAGGTGGCCGAGCGTCTGCGGATGCAGGCGGAAACGCAGCGGGCTGTCGTTCGAGCCGGCGGCGGCGATGTCGCGCGCCAGCCGGTCGAGCCACTGGCCGTCACGTGCCAGATCGAACTGACGGTCGACGGCGACGTCGGCGATGCGCGCGCCTTCGACGGTGCGCGGGGCCTCCGCCTTGAGCGGCGTGGATTGCGGCGGCGTGGCCGCGAGCAGCGGCGGGAGCGGCTCCGAGATCGCCTGCGTCACGGGCGCCGGGACCGGCGCCGCCGGCTGCGGCTGGATGGGAGCCGGGGCCTGGCCCTGCGCCGGCATGGCGGTGGCCTCGGGCCTGGCCGCGACGGGGGCGGTTTCCTTCGCAGTGCGGCCGGCCGGCTTCGGCAGGACCTGCTTGCGCTGCAGGAGCTCCTTTACTGCCGCCTCGAGCTGCGGGCCCGCCTGCGTCTGCGGCTGTGCCTCAGCCGGCTTGGCCTCTGGCTGCGGGGCGTTGGATGGCGCTTCCTCGAGGCTCTTCGTTCCTGTGGCGACCTGCGGGAGCATCGCCTTGCCGTTGGCCGTCCCGCTGGCCGGCTGCGCGACCGGACGGACCGGTGCTTCGGCCCGGGTCTCATGGCTGTCGACAGGAGGCGTCTCGCCGGCGGCGACTGTCGGCAGCTCCTGCGGCCCGGCGGACGCCGGCTGGACCGGCACGAACGGAATGATCACGGCCGGCACCGGCGTCTGGCCGGTCTTGATCGTGTCGGGCGTCTCGGACGCCTCGGACGTCTCGGCCTTGCTCTCGGGCGCGTCGCCGTCCTCGCCGGGGGGAAGGATCGCCTCGCCGATCTCCGACAGGAGAAGCTCCACGCCCTCGGCGGGCTGCTCCGGCACCGGCGGCACCGGCTGGGTCGGCCGGCCGCGGACGGCCGGCATCTGCGCGGCGAAATCGCCGGGGGCACCGTCGACGGGCGCGGCCTTGGCGGCAGGGAGGGGCAGCGGCGTGCTGCGCATGTTCGGGATCGAAGCCATCATCTCAGTCTCCCTGAACCCGGGCGCGGCGGCGGAAGGTGCCGCGCAATTTCTGTTCCGCCAGCTCCTCGGCGGCGCGATAGGCGATATTTTCGAGCTTCTCGGCGCTCTCCTGGTCGCGGCGGGCGGCGAGCCTTTCGGCCTCGCGCACGGCGGCGGCGGAGCGGGCGGATTCGATCGTAGGCGCAAGGCCGAGGCGGGCGCTGTCGAGCCGCATGGCGAGCTCGCCCATCTGGGCGAGCGCCTGGCCTGAGGTCGGGCCCGCGACCGGCTTCAGCTCGGCGCGCATCTGCTGGAGGCGCTCGCGCGACAGTTCCAGTGAGCGCACCCGGCCGGCGGCGGTCGCCGCGGCATTGGCGGCGAGCGCATGCTGGATCCGGCGGACCTTCACGATGCGCTGGCGCTGGCGAAGGGCGGCGCTCATGACGCCATCAGCCCGATCAGGCCCGCGACAGACGCGTCATAGGGCGCGCGCTCCAGTTGCGGCTGGGTGAGGAAATCGAGCAATTCCGGCCGGCGGACGATCGCCTCGTCGATCAGGGGATCGTTGCCCGGCGCATAGGCGCCCATCAGGATCAGGTCGCGATTCTCCTCGAAGGCGGACCAGAGCCGGCGGAAGCCGGCGGCCGCCTGGGCATGTTCGGGCGTGACGATGTCGGCCATGACGCGGGACAGCGACTTGCCGATGTCGATCGCCGGATAGACGCCCTGCTCGGCGAGGCCGCGCGAGAGGATGATATGGCCGTCGACGATCGCCCGCGCGGCGTCGACGATCGGGTCCGACGTGTCGTCGCCGTCGGCGAGCACGGTGTAGAGCGCGGTGATCGAGCCGCCGGTCAGCGCGTCGGCGCCGGCCCGCTCGACCAGTTTCGGGATCAGGCCGAGCGCGGAGGGCGGATAGCCCTTCACGGTCGGCGGCTCGCCGAGCGAGAGGCCGATCTCGCGCTGCGCGTGGGCGACGCGGGTGAGGCTGTCGACGAGCAGCAGGACCTTGAGGCCGCGCGCGCGGAAATCCTCGGCGATGGCGGTGGCGCGCATCGCCGCGCGGAGGCGAAGCAAGGGCGCATGGTCGGCCGGGACGGCGACCACCACGGCCTTGCGGCGGACTTCGGGCGGCAGCTTGGTAGCCAGGAAGTCAGAGACCTCGCGGCTGCGCTCGCCGATCAGGCCGACGACGATCACGTCGGCGTCGGCGCCGGCGATCATCTGGCCCATCAGCACGGATTTGCCGACGCCGGAGCCGGCGACGATGGCGATGCGCTGGCCGACGCCGGCGGTCAGCATCGCGTTCACGGCGCGCACGCCGGTGTCGAACGGCTTGGTCACGCGGGCCCGCGAGAGCGGATTGTCCTGGACGCCGTGCAGCGGCCATTTGTCGACCGCGCCGACCGGGCCGAGCCCGTCCAGCGGATTGCCGAGCCCGTCGACGACGCGGCCGAGCAGAGCGGGGCCGACCTCGGCCATTGCGCTCGACGCATCAGGCTCGACGCGGGCGCCATTGGCATGGGCGGCTGCCCCGTCCAGTGCCATGAGGAGGGTGCGGTCGCCGCGGAAGCCGACCACCTCGGCCCGGCTGACCTGGTTGCCGGCGGAGACGATGCGCGCGCCGGCGCCGATCGGCCGGGTGAAGCCGGTCGCCTCGAGCATCAGCCCGTCATAGGCGGCGAGCCGGCCGACGACGCGGGGGCCGGTCTCGCCGACGCGGACATGGTCCACCAGGTTGCGGGCGCGGTCGAGGAGCATCGTCATTGCGGCGTCCCCATCCGGTCCAGCTCGGCCCGCAGCCGCTCGAGGCGGACGGCGGGGCCGTCCTCGATCCAGCCATGGCCGGTCTCGAGCACGATCGAACCGCGGGCGAGCGCGGGATCGGCCTCCAGAGTCATTGACAGGCCGGCGCGCTCCAGATGGACGATGTCGTCCGGATGGGCGCGCAGCTTGCTCGGCTCGACGTCGCGCGCGACCAGGGCCGCCGCCTGCTGCGCGCGGGCAACGAGCAGATTGCCGTCGATCTCGACCTGCCCGACCACCTCGCGGACGAGCCGGTCGACGGTCTCGGCGAGCAAGAGGGCGAGAGCATTGGCCGGCTCGGGCCGGAGCACCTGCAGCGACTGGGCGAGGCGGGCGAGCGCGTCGCGCTCCGCCTCATAGTCCAACTCGGCCTCGCGGCGGCCCTCGGCATGGCCGGCGGCGAAGGCCTCTTCCTCCAGCCGGACGCGTTCCTGCTCGGCGGTCAGCGGCAGCGCGCCTTCGTCATTGTCCGCGGTGAAGCCGCCCTCGGCGCTGCGCGGCCGGAAGCCGACCTCGCGGTGGCTGAGGACGAAGCTGCCGAGGCTCTCCGCCTGGGCATCGATGGCGCGCAGCAGCCTAGACATAATCGTCGCCCCGGCCGGCGAGCATCAGGCTGCCGGAATCGGCGAGGCGCCGGGCGATCGCCAGCACCTCCTTCTGCGACTCCAGCACCTCGGCGAGGCGCAGCGGGCCGCGCTCGGCCATCTCGTCGCGGATCGAATCCGCGGCGCGGGCCGACATGCAGCCCAGCATCTTCTCGCGGAGCTTCTCGTCGGCGCCCTTGAGCGCCACGACCAGCATGTCGTTCTCGACGTTGCGCAGCAGGATGCCGAGATTCTTGTCGTCCAGCTCCATCAGATCCTCGAAGACGAACATCTCGTCCTCGATCCGCTGGGCGAGCTGCTTGTCGAGCTTGCCGAGGCTGCGGATGATCGTCTTGTCCGAGCCCGGGCGCAGGTTGTTCATGATCTTGGCGGCCTCGCTGGCGCCGCCGCGCGACGCGGCGGGGGCCGTGTTCACGCGGGCAACCTGGCGGACCAGGATCTTCTCCAGCTCCTCGATCGCCTCCGCGCTCACCGATTCCAGCTTGGCGACGCGGAAAATGACGTCGGGCTGGACGTCCGAGGGGAGCAGCTGCAGCACGTCGGCGGCGATCGGGGGCTCCAGATGGGCGAGCACGATCGCGGCGATCTGCGGATGCTCCTCGGCGATCAGGGCGGCGATGGTCTTGGCGTCCATCCAGCGGAGCGGCTCGAGCGCGCGGCTGCGGGTCGGCGGCGTGATCCGGGCGAGCACATTCTCGGCGCGCTCGGCGCCCAGGGCGTGCTCCATGACGGCGCGGATGCGCGGCGCGGCGCCGAAGCCGATCGAGGTGCGCTGCCGCGTCCGGGTCATGAAGGTGTTGAACACGCCCTCGACCTGGTCCTCGGAGACGTCGGCGACGTTGAACATCGCGCTGCCCAGATGCTGGACCTCGTCCGGCTCCAGATAGGAAAGGATCTCCGCGGCCTCGCTGTCGCCGAGCATCATCAGGAGGATGGCGGCGGCGTCGCTGCCGCTCGGCCCGGCGGCCGGGCCGTTGCTGGAGAAGCCGGAGGTTTCGAGATTATCCATTGCGCTCGGCTCCGGATTCGGTGCGGATGAGATCACGCACGACGAGCGCGGCGCGGGCGGGGTCCTGGCGGACGAAGGCGCGGATCAGGGCGGCGCGCGCCTCATAGTCGCGGGTGGCCTCGATCATCTCCAGCGACACCTTGACGTCGAGCTCGGTGCCGCTGCTGCGATCGACCCGGTCGGCGATCGCATTGGCGATCTCGCCGCCGACGCGGGTGCGGCTGGCCTTGCCGGCGACGGCGCGGTTGGCGAGCGCGGCCTGCGTCTTGCGGAGCAGGGGCTTGGCGAAGACGAAGATGACGAGCAGGGCGATGATCAAGGCGGTCAGGTTGCGCACGACCAGCGACACCCAGCCGGCTTCCCACCAGCTCGGCGCAGCCTCCTCGGTGGCCGCGAAGGGCCGCGAGGTGATCGCGACGACGTCGCCGCGCGCCTGGTTGAAGCCGACCGCGCCCTTCACGAGCTGCTCCAGATTCTGGATCTCGCGGATGTCGCGGGGGCGCCCTTCCGGATTGCGCAGGGCGACGGCGACGCTGAGGCGGCGGACCGTGCCCGTCTGGGCGCGGGTCACCGAGACCTCGCGGCCGACGGCGTAGCTGCGGTTGTAATTCTCGGTGCGGTTCGTACCCGGCACGGCCGGAGCGGCGCCGGCCGGCGCGCCCTGGGCCGGGACCGAGACCGCGCCGCCGGGGGCCGCGGCGACCTGCGCGGCCGGCGGCGGGGTGTTGGAGAGCGCGCCCGGGACGCCGCCCGCGGCCGCGGCACCTGCGCCGGCACCGCCTTCGGCCGAGACCTGGCCTTCCTCGGCAGTCATCGCGCGCTGGTTCTCGGGGAAGCCCTCGCGCGTCGACTGGGTCTCCGAGAAGTCCATCTCGGCGCTGACCTCGGTGGTGAAATTGCCGGCACCGACGATCGGGGTCAGCAAGGTGGTGATCGCCTGGCGGGCGCGGTCCTCGACCTGGTTCTGGATGGCGAGCTGCCGCTCCGAGGCGGCGCCCGGGCCGCTGCCGCCGGTGCGGGACAGCAAACGGCCGTTCTGGTCGATCACCGACACGCCCTCCGGCGCGAGGCCGGGGACGGAGGAAGCGACCAGATTGACGATCGCCTGCACCTGGTCGTCGCCAAGCGTGCGGCCGGACGACAAGGTGAGCATGACCGAGGCGGCGGCATTGCTGCGCGTGCGCACGAAGACGCTCGGCTGCTCCGCGGCGAGATGGACGCGCGCGGTCTGCACGACGTCGATCGCCTCGATGGTGCGGGCGAGATCGGCTTCGCGCGCCGCGCGGATCCGCTCGGCCTCGACCGCGCGGCTGGCGCCGAGCGGCATGTCGGCGACCACGTCGGCCCCGCTGGTGCCGCCGCGGGGCAGGCCCTGCGAGGCGAGCGCCATGCGGGCGCGGTGATAATCGTCGTCGGAGACCTGGATTGCGCCGGTGTCGCGGTCGATCGAATTGGCGATGCCGGCGCTGTTCAGCGCCTCGACCACCGCCGCCTTGTCGCCGTCGGCGAGACCGGTGAAGAGCGTGCGGCTGGGCGCGGCCGCGACCGTCATCCAGATCAGGGCGGCAATGCCGAGCACGCCGAGGAAGCCGAGCAGGGGCAGGCTGCGCGCCACCGCCGGCTGGGCGAGAAAGCCGCGCACCCCCTGCATGGCGCCGCCGGACCGCAAGGGCGCGGCGCTGCGCGGGGGGACGGGCGTGAGATCGTTGAGCGTGGTATCGGTCATGGCTCGTTACACCGGCATGGACATGATGTCTTTGTAGGCGGTCAGGAGGCGGTTCCTGACCTGCAGGGTCGCCTCGAAGCCGAGCGACGCCTGCTGGCGCGAGAGCATCACGGCCGCGATGTCCGTGGTCTCGCCGCGCTCATAGGCCTCGGTCATCGCCGAGGCGCGGGCCTGGCTTTCGTTGACCTGGCGCAAAGCCGTCTGCAGCGCGTCGCCGAAGCCGCCCGGGCGGGTCGCCTCGGGGCCGCCGATCGTGCCCGGCTGGCCGCTGCCGGCGAGGCCGGCGGCACGCTGCAGGGCGCTGTTCTGTTCGAGGATGGCGCTTCGCATCGCCATCAGCCGGCTTGCATCGATGGTCATCCATTATCTCCTAGGCGGCCACGGCGCGCATTTCGGCGAGCCGGTATCGAAGGGTGCGTTCGCTGATCCCGAGCCGGCGGGCGGCGCGGAGGCGGTGGCCGCCGACCTCGTCGAGCGCGGCGCGGATCGCCTGCGCCTCGGCGGTGCGGGCGGCCTCGTCGAGCGAGAGCGGGGCGGGGAAGTGGAAGGGCGCATTGGCCGGCGCGGCGGGGGCGCCGTCGATGACGAGATCGCCGGCCTCGATCCGCTCGCCGCCGCGCAGCAGGATCGCGCGCTGGAGGACGTTCTCGAGCTCGCGGCAATTGCCCGGCCAGCTGTGGGCGGCGAGCCGCGCCATTGCTGCGGGGGTCGGGAAGGCGAAGGGGGCGGAGGGCGGGCAGTGGCGGACGAGCATGGCGGCGGCGATGGCGGGGATGTCCATGGCGCGCTCGCGGAGCGGCAGCAGATTCACCGGCATGACGTTGAGCCGCCAGTAGAGATCGGCGCGGAAGCGGCCGGCGGCGACTTCGGCGGCGAGGTCGCGGTTGGCGGAGGCGATGATGCGCAGGTCGACCGGCTCCGGGCGGACGGCGCCCACCGGGAGGATCTCGCGCTCCTGGATGGCGCGGAGCAATTTGGCCTGGAGGGCGAGCGGTATCTCGGCGATCTCGTCGAGCAGGAGGGTGCCGCCGTCCGCGGCGCGGAACAGGCCCTCGCCGTCGGCGCCGGCTCCGGTGAAGGCGCCCTTGCGATGGCCGAACAGGATCGCCTCGAGCATCGACTCGGGGAGCGCCGCGCAATTGACGGCGGTGAACGGGCCGTGCGCTCTCGGGGAGCAGAGATGGATGTAGCGGGCGAGGCCTTCCTTGCCCGTGCCGGTCTCGCCGAGCAGCAGCACCGAGGCGTCGCTGGCGGCGATGCGGGCGGCGAAGTCGAGCGTCGCCGCGCTCGCCGCCTCGCCGCAGGCCGGGCGGCCATTGGGACGGAGCAGTTCGGCGATCAGCGCATTGCCGAAGGCGAGGTCGTCGGGGCCGAAGGCGAGGCGGGCCGGCGCGTTCATCGTCGCGCGCGTCCAGGCGGGGGTGCGCGCGCCATAATCGAGGATCAAATCATACGGGGCGGCGCAGGCCTCCTCCTCGGGCGCGAACACGGCGAGGCCCCTGGCCCAGCCCTGCTCGGACGCGAAAATCGCGGAGGCGAGGCCGGCGCCGGCCAGCACAGCTGCCAGCGCCGGATTTGCCTCTGCGACCTTTTCGCTGATGCCGATCATCATACCCCCGGGATTCACTCGATCCGGGAGGTGCAAGCGCCGTGCCAATTGCCGCCGGCTTCTTGCCGCTCTCTTGCGGGTTCTGAACAGGGGCAGAAGAAACGTCGGCCATTTGACGGTGCGCGTCGAAAAAACGTCGCCTGAAACTTTCGACGATTAAAGCCCGTGGCAGGCCAGCCGTTAACTGCATCGTGGCACGACGGGATGACCCGGTCAGCCGCGAATGAGCGGGAAAGGAACCGTAGAATGACTGTCATCAACACCAATACGGCTGCGCTTCGTGCGCAGAACGGCAGCCGGGTCGCCAACCAGGCCCTCCAGACTGCCATGGAGCGCCTGTCGACCGGCAAGCGCATCAACTCTGCCAAGGACGACGCCGCCGGCCTCGCGATCGCGAGCTCGATGACGTCGCAGATCCGCGGCATGAACCAGGCCATCCGCAACGCGAACGACGGTATCTCGCTCGCGCAGACCGCGGACGGCGCGCTCAACGAAGTCACCAACATGCTGCAGCGTATCCGCGAGCTGGCGGTGCAGAGCGCCAGCGGCACCTATTCGGACGACGACCGCGCCAACCTGCAGGCGGAAGTTGCCGAGCTCGGCGCCCAGATCGACGCGATCATCTCCGACACGACGTTCAACGACGTCGCGGTGTTCGGTTCGAGCGACGTCACCGTCTCCATCCAGACGGGCTACAACTCGGGCGACACGACCACGCTGACGATCACCGGTCTCGACGTCTCCGCCGCTTCGGCTTCCGATATTTCGGACGCTTCCGGCGCCGGCACCGCGCTGACCGATGTCGACGCCGCGCTGGATGCGGTCAACGTGACCCGCGCCTCGCTCGGCGCCGGCCAGAGCCGCCTCGAGTCGGTCGTCAACAACCTGAGCAATCAGGTCACCAACCTCAGCGATGCGCGGTCGCGGATCGAGGACGCCGATTTCTCGGCCGAGACGACCAACCTCGCCAAGGCCCAGATCCTGAGCCAGGCGTCGACTGCGATGCTCGCCCAGGCCAATCAGAGCCAGCAGGACGTGCTGAGCCTGCTCCGCTAACCCCACCGATAGCGGAGAAAAGAGAGCCCGGCGCGGACCCCCGCGCCGGGCTTTTCTTTGATTGATCCTTTCGTCGCAGGCGGCCTCGTCAGGCCCAGTCCCGAAGATCGGCGCGCACGCGGTCGAGCGCGGCCTTCTTGATCTGGCAGATGCGGGCGGCGCCGACGCCGAGCGTCTGGCCGATCTCCTCCAGGTTCATCTCCTCGACGAAATAGAGCTGGAGGACCATCGCCTCGCGCTCGGGCAGGGAGGAGATCGCCTCGGCGATCGCGCCCTGCAGGCGCTCGCGGTCGATCGCGTCGTCGGCCCGCTCCTCGACGTCGGCGAACCACATCGAATGATCGGAATAGACCTCGTCGATCGATTCCTGCTGCACGGCCTGGCTGTCGTCGACCATCGCGCGATAATCGGCGGCGGCGAGGCCCATTTCCTCGGCCATCTCGGCCTCGCTTGCGGCGCGGCCGAGCCGGCCCTCCAGCCGCGAGCGGATCCGGGCCAGCTCGCGGCGGCGCTGGATCGCGGCGCGGCAGATGGTGGCGTGGCGGCGGAGATGATCGATCATCGCGCCGCGGACGCGCAGGGTCGCATAGGTGGCGAAGGCATGGCCCCGGTCCTCGAAGCCGTTCGCCGCCTCGACCAGCGCGACCATGCCGATCTGGGCGAGATCCTCGACGTCGATCGCCGAGGCGACGCGGGCATGGACGTGCCAGGCGATCCGGCGGACCAGAGGCATGTGCGTGCGCACCAGCGCCTCCGGCGTCGGCTTCGCCTGCCTGGCATAGGTATGCTGCGGATCAATGAGCGCCATGGCTCACCTCCGCGAAAATCCGCTCCGGCGGCATGGCCGCGGCCGGCAGGGCGAGGCGCCGGGCCAGCGCGCCGAAGGCGCGCGAGGCCGGGGCGCCCGGGAAGATCTCGACGACGCAGCGCTTCCGGAGCACCGCCTCCTTCACATAATTGTCCGTCGGGATGGCCCCGGCATAATTGAGCTCGACGTCGAGGAACCGGCCGGCGATCGCGCGGAAGCGGTCGAAGAGCTGGCGGGCGGCGACGTCGTGGCGGACCATGTTGCAGACGATGTCGAAATCGCTGGTGCCGTGGGCGACGTTGAGCGCCTTCACCACCGCATAGGCGTCGACGAAGCTGGTCGGCTCCGGGGTGAGCACGATGAGCGGCGTATCGGCGCTGGCGACCAGAGCGAGCGCGGAGGCCTCGAGGCCGCCGCCCGTGTCGATCACCACCTGGTCGTAATCGGCGAGGTGCGGCTGCAGCGCCTCCATCAGGCGCGCGCGTTCCGCGGCGGAAAGGGTGGAGCCGGTCCCGGTGCCGCTATGGCCGGGCAGGAAGCGGAGGCCGGCGGGGCCGGTCTGGAGGAGGTCGTCCAGGCCGCAGCGGCCGGCAAGCAGGTCGCCGATCGTCCAGGCCGACGGCATGCCGAGCAGTATCGCGGCATTGGCGAGGCCCATGTCGCAGTCGATCAGGAGGGTGCGGTCGCCGGCCTGGGCAAAGGCGACGGCAAGATTGACGCTGACATTGGTCTTGCCGGCGCCCCCCTTGCCGGAGGCGACCGAAATGATGCGGGCACGGGTCGGGAAGGGAATCACGCAACAACCTCCGATTGAAGAAGCGGACGCTCGGGCTCGCCGCCGACGATGGCGACGACCTCGACAGGCTTGCTGTCGGGGATTTCGAGCAAAGAGAGGACCGGCACGTCGGGGACGTGCGGGGCGAGCAGGCGAGAGAGCGCCCGGCGCGCGATCGGCGAGGTAACGACGGCGAAGCGGCGTCCTTCGGACAGCAGCGGTCCGGCGACCTCGCCGATCGCGTGGACGAGCTTGTTGCCGAGGCCCGGCTCGATCGGATGGACCGCGCCCTGGCCGCTGCGCACGGCCTGGCTCAGCAGATGCTCGAGGCCCGGATCGAGCGTGACCACGGGGAGCGGCATCCTGACCGGCACGATCGTCTGCACGATCAGCGCGCCGATCCGCTGGCGGACCTCCTCGACGAGCTGGACGGGATCGGCCTCGGTGCGGGCGGCGTCGGCCATCGCCTCGGCGATGCGGCGGAAATCCTTGAGCGGGACGCCTTCGGCCAGCAGCGCGCGGCAGAGCCCGGCCAGAGCGGCGAGGCTGAGCGGCTGCGGGACGAGGTTGGCGGCGAGCTGGGGCGCGCTTTCCTTCAGCGCGTCGAGCAGCTTCTGCGCCTCGTCCATGCCGAACAGGTCGGCCGCGGCGGCCTGCACGACCTGGTTGAGATGGGTAGCGACGACGGTGGCCGGATCGACCACCGTATAGCCGGCGACCACCGCCTCGGCGCGCTGCGCCGGGCTGATCCAGACGGCGTCGAGACCGAAGGTCGGGTCCTTGCAGGGCCGGCCCTGGACGCGGTCGATCAGGTCGCCGCTGTCGAGGGCGAGCAGATCGTCGGGGAAGATCTCGTCCTCGGCGACGACGACGCCGGCGACCGAGATGCGGTAGCTGTTCGGCGAGAGGGTGAGCTCGTCGCGGACCCGCACCAGGGGCACGACGAAGCCGAGCTCGCGGGAGAGCTGGCGGCGGATGCCGGTGATCCGGGCCATGAGCGGCGCGCCCTTGCGCTCGTCGACCAGGCCGACCAAGGCGAAGCCCAGCTCCAGGCCGAGCGCGGCATCGTCCGACACCTCGTCCCAGCCGATCGTGCTCGGCGAGGCGACGGGCTCCTCCTTCGGCGCCGCTTCGGCGAGGGCGCGGGCTTTTGCGGCCTTGCGCAGCCGGTGGGCGATGAAGAAGGCGAGGCCGGCGAAGGGCAGGATGGTGAAATGCGGCATGCCGGGGAGCAGGCCGAGGAAGAGCAGGATGCAGGCGACCGGCAGCCAGGCGCCGGCAAGGCCGAACTGGCGGGTGATCTGGCCCGACAGGTCGAAGGGCGAGGAGACCCGGGTGACGATCGACGCCGCGGCGATGGAGAGCAGAAGCGCCGGCACCTGAGCGACCAGCGCGTCGCCGATCGCCAGAAGCACGTAATTGGACGCGGCATTGCCGAGCGTCATGCCGTGGCTGGCGACGCCGAGGATCAGGCCGCCCAGGATGTTGACGACGAGGATCAGCACGCCGGCGATCGCGTCGCCCTTCACGAACTTGGAGGCACCGTCCATCGAGCCGTAGAAATCGGCCTCGGTGGCGATCTCCTGGCGGCGGCTCTTGGCCTCTTCCGGCGTGAGCAGGCCGGCGTTGAGATCGGCGTCGATCGCCATCTGCTTGCCGGGCATGGCGTCGAGGGTGAAGCGCGCCGAGACCTCGGAGACGCGGCCGGCGCCCTTGGTGATGACGATCAGGTTGATGATCATCAGGATCATGAAGACGAAGATGCCGACGGCATAATCGCCGCCGATCAGGAAGCTGCCGAAGGCCTCGATGACATGGCCGGCCGCAGCCGAGCCCTCATGGCCGTTGACCAGGACGACGCGGGTCGAGGCGACGTTGAGCGCGAGCCTGAGCAGGGTCGCGAACAGCAGGACCGTCGGGAAGGAGGAGAAATCGAGCGGCTTGGCGACGTTCAGCGCCACCATCAGCACGGCGAGGCTGATCATGATGTTGGCGACGAAGCCGATGTCGAGGAAGGTCGCTGGGATCGGCACCACCATCAGCGAGACGAGCAGCAGGATGGCGATCGGCAGGACCGCTCCGCGCGACGCGCTCAGCCACATCGACCGGTTCATCCTAGACCTGGCCTCCCAGCTGCGCGAGCATCAGATAGGCGAGCCGCGCGTAACGCGGCGACGGGCCCGCCGCCCGGCCGCGGTCGCGGCCCAGCTCGAGCAAGGTGTCCGGATCGATCGCGTTCGGATTGCCGAGGTTGAGGCTGGCGAAGGCGAGCGCGTCGGCGTCCAGGCCGCGTTGCTCGGCGGAATCGAGCGGATTGGCGTCCAGCGTCGCGGCGCGCGGCAGCTGCGGCATGTCAAGCGCGGCGGCGCGGACCGTCCCCTCGAGGAAGGACGGGGCCGGCGGGCGCTGGCGGACCGGAGCGGGGGCATGGCTGCCGCCGCCGCCATGGTTGCCCGTCGCGATCTTCTCGGCGAAGCGGGCGCGGATCTCCGCAAAGCTGCGCATCGAGCCGTCGCGATTGTAGAAGATCGGCCGGTTGGCGCGGGCCGCCTGCGGCAGCATCACCGCGGCGGGCGCATCGGGCGAGGATTGATGGGCGCGCAGGAAGCGCGCAGCCCCGCCCGCGCCCAGGAAATGGGCGAGGTAGAGGTCGACCGGCTCCATCCGGCGGCCGAGCCGGTTCTCAAGGAAACGGCCATTGTCCGCGGCATATTCGGCGGCCATGGCCGAGGCGGCCTCGGGCTGGCGGCGCAGATCGAGGATCTGCCGGCGCATCTCCGGGTCGGCGACGTAGAAGCGGCCGTTCGGCCCCTGGCGGATCTGGGCGGCGGCCCAGCCGAGGCCATGCCCGGCGCCGTGCTGGCGGACCATGCCGAGCCAGGTCTGGTCGATGAACTGGAAGAGCCCGGTCGCGCTCGAGGTGCGGGCGCGGGCATTGGGGTTCAGGCCGCTTTCCAGCCGGGCCTGGTTGAGCAGGTAGCCGAACTGGACGCCGGTATGGGCGGACGCAAGCTGGATGGCGGCGGTGACCCGATCGCCCCCACCTCCACTGCCTGCATTGCCGATCGTCGTCGGATTCATGACGTCCCTTTCGTTCGAGGGACATCTGAGCAAGGAGCGTGCCAAACCGCCGGTTCAGCGGCGGGCCGGAGCGGGTGCCCTCAGGCGGCGTGCGGGGAGTAGGTCATCTGCGGCTGGGCGCCGCGCAGGGCGGCCGCGGCGTCGACGCGGCGGCGGATCATGTCCGTCAGGAAATTGACGCGGATCTGGGCGGCCTGGGCCAGAGCGGCGAGGCTCAGCAGGCGTTCCTTGAGGTCGGGCGCGGCGTGCCAGTCATGGCGGCGCGCTTCGTGGACGGCCTCGGCCAGGGCGGCCGTGGCCCGCTCGATCCCGGCCAGGTCGTCGCCGTCGAGCGCGCGGATCAGCGCCTCGTGCGAGCCGGCCAGAGTATCGAGGATGGCGAGCTGCATCAGCCGCGCCGGGGGAGATCGACGTCGAGCATGCGCGCGGCGATCCGGTCCGGATCGACCGGATAGCGGCCATTCTGGATCGCGGTGCGAAGCGCCTCGACGCGGGAGCTGTCGACCGGGGCGCCGCCCGAGACGAGCTCGAGCACGGCGCTCTGCACCGTGCCTTCAGCGCTGCGCGGGCTCTGGCCGCGGGGCAAGGCGACAGGGGCCCCCTTGTCCTGGCGCGCGGCGTCGATACGCCCTGCGCCGCCCTGTCCAACACCGTCGATCATCGTCTGGTCCTTTCTCCCCTGGGAGTAGTAACGGCGATTTTCACAATCCATTAAATCCTGGCAAGGCGACCCGGCCGTCCTCGAGCACCTGACCCATGACCGGCGCGCCACGCCGCTCGGTGCGGACGCGGATCCGGTCGCCCGGCGCGCCGTCCTGCTCGGCCGTGGCGAGCGTGCTGACCGTGAAGCCCCGGGCGATCGCGACCAGCTCGATCTGGTCGCCGCGGCGCACCACCGGCTCGGGCCGCGCCTGCGCGCGGGACGGGCTCGCCGCGGCCTGGCTCGCCTGGGGTCTACCGACGATCGAGACGCGGATGCGCCAGCCGAGCGGCAGGCAGCGCACCGCGAGCGCGCCGGCGATCGGCTCGCCGATCTCGACCGGCTGCGGGCAGGCCAGCAGGCGGAGGCGCCGGTCGATCGGGGTCGTCGCGCCGCCCGGCTCGCCGATATTGGCGCCGAGCGCAGCGGCGACGCGATTGTCCAGCATTTCGAGATTCTCGAAGCTCTGCGCCAGCGCCGGAAGCGGCACGGCGAGCATGACGAGCAGCAAGGCGAGGCGTCGGAAAATTGGCAGCATGACGGTCACTCCAGGCATTTGGAGCAACTTAAGCAATGGCCGTGCCAAACCGCTCAGCGACGGGAAATCGCGATGGTCTGCCCGGCGCCGGGCGTGCCGGATTCGGCCATGACGATGGCGATGTCGCGCTCGGCGAGGCCGCCTTCGCGGAGCGCCCGGCCGACCGCGGCGGCGCGGGCGGCGGCGAGCTCGAAGCGGTCCAGCCGGCCCCCCTCCTCGCCGGTGCCGCTGCTGAGGATGCGGACCGGTCGGCCGGCGAGCCGCCCGCCCTCGGCGCGCAGCGCCTCGCGCGCCTCGGGCCTGAGCAGCGCCTCGCCCGGCTGGAACACTTCGGCGGCGCTGAACGCGCGGACGGGTGCCGCAGGGGCTGCGGCCCGCGCCGCAACAGGCGCCGCGCCGGCGCCGGTCGGCCGCGAGGCTTGCATGGCGTGCAGCATCACGAAACAGCCGAGCAGCAGCAGCACCAGATCGGCGAAGCTGACGGCCCAGCGGGGCAGGGGCAGCGGGTTCATGCGGAGCGCCGCAGCGGATGGACCGGACGCTCGCGCCAGGCCCCCTCGGCCAGCGCTTTCTCTTCCGCGCGCGCGAGCGCGAGCAGGCGCTCGGCCACCCGCGCCTGCCAGGCGCATTCCGCCTCCGACAGCCGCTCGAGCCGCGCCGCGACCGGCCCGGCAATGCCGAAGGCGAGGATCAGGCCGTAGAGCGTGGTCAGCATCGCGATCGCCATGGCCGGGCCCATCGCGGACGCATCGTTCATCGTCGCGAACATCATGATCAGGCCGATCACCGTGCCGATCATGCCCATGGCCGGAGCCACCTCGGCGGCATAGCGCCACAGCCCGATCGCCGCCTTGTGGCGCGCGCGCCGGTCCTCCAGCTCCTCGCGCGCCCAGACCGCGAACTTCTCGGCGCTGTCGGCATCGGCGAGCCGGCAGGCGGCGCGATGGACGAAGTCGACCGGCGTCTTCACCCGGTCGGCGCAGAGCGTGCCCTTATATTCGGAAAGATGGCGGATGCGCTGCACCGCCTCGTCGGCGCGCTCGGCGTCGCGCGCGGGGCGCGCGCGGAAGAAAGGGATGAGGGCGCCGAAGCCGCGGCCGCCATCCTTGCCGGTCGCCGAGATCCAGGTGACGACCATCGTCCCGCCCAGCACGACGGAGAAGGCGAGAGGGTCGAAAAACCGATCCACGACGTCGATCACTCGTCCCTCCCGCCCCCGGCAGGAAACTGCCGGCACCGGCAAGACTTTGCCGGTTCTACGCTGCCCCATATTTGCGCAAGGGTGCCGGTCAGGCAGCAGGCCAGAATTGGCACGATCATTGCTTCATCCAGACCGGCGCCCCTTGCCTGTCAATTTAACGGCGGGCGGGGGCCGAGCTTTAGGGGAATGCACATGGCCAATGGCGAAAGCCTGTTCGGCATTCACGGCACGGCGCTGACCCTCCGGTCCCAGCGCCTGAACCTGCTCGCCTCCAACATCGCCAATGCCGCGACGCCGGGCTATCGCGCCCGCGACATCGACTTCGACCGGGCGATGAGCCTGGCCTCGCGCGGCTACAGCGCCGACCGGGCCGCGGGCGAGGCGGTCGCCTGGCGCGTGCCGATCACACCGTCGATCGACGGCAATACGGTCGAGCTCAGCACCGAGCAGACGCTCTTCGCCGAGAACGCGATGCAATACCGCACCACCCTCGCCTTCCTCGAAGGCCGGATCTCGACGATCCGCCGCGCCCTCAAGGGGGAATAAGCCATGAACACCAATCGCCCGATGAACGTGTTCGACATCGCCGGCCGCGCCATGTCCGCGCAGCTCGTGCGGCTGAACACCACCGCGTCGAACCTCGCCAATGCCGGCTCCGTCTCCTCCACGCGCGAGGGCGCCTTCCAGGCGCTGCGCCCGGTCTTCCGGAGCGTCGAGGGCGGCCCGGGCATCGCCACCGTGCGCGTCGACAGCGTCGTCCGCGCCGGCGTCGAGCCGACCCGCCGCCACGATCCGCAGCACCCCCTGGCCGACGCCAATGGCGACGTCTGGGAGGCCGGCGTCGATACCGCCGCCGAGCTGATCGACATGGTCGAGACCGCCCGCCAGTACCAGAACAACGTGCAGGTCCTGCAGACCGCCAAAACCCTCACCCTCGACACTTTGAGGCTCGGACAATGAGCATTATCGACACAATCAACAACGCCCATAACGTGACCAACCTGCCGACCCAGAATGCGGTCAGCAACACCAACCCTGCCGGGTCGATGGACCAGAACGACTTCCTGCGGCTGATGACCACGCAGCTCACCACCCAGGATCCGTTCAACCCCGTCGACAACACGCAGATGGTCGCGCAGATGGCGCAATTCTCGCAGGTCGCCGGCATCGCCGAGATGAACCAGAGCCTGCAGCGGATCGCGACCTCGCTGGGCGGCAGCCGCCTCAGCGACGCGGCGAGCTGGATCGGCCATTCGATGCTCGTCGAATCCGACATCGCAACGCCGCTGCGCGACGGCACCTATGCCGGCGAATTCTCGCTCCCCGAGGGCGCCGACAGCGTCACCGTGAGCTTCCAGGACGCCAATGGCGCCGTTGTCCACAGCGAGACGATGGGCTCGCAGCAGGCGGGTAATGTCGCCGTGACCTGGGACGGCAAGAACGAGGCCGGCGAATATATTGCCGGCGGCCCGCTGCGCATGATCGTGACCGCCACGAAGAACGGCCAGACCAGCAACGCGGCGACGGCCACCTGGACCTCGATCGGCGGCATCCAGTCCCCGGCCGCAGGCGGCGAGAGCCGGCTCGTGACCGGCCTCGGCCTGCTCGAACCGAGCGCGGCCATCCGCCTCGCCTGACACTATCGCCCAAATCCCCTTCGCACGGATCACCCAAGGAGTCCTGCCATGTCCTTCTACACCTCGCTCTCCGGCCTTCGCGGCGCCCAGACCGACCTGTCGACCATCTCGAACAACATCGCGAATGTCGGCTCGATCGGCTTCAAGCGCAGCCGCACCTTCTTCGGCGACATCATGCCCGCGTCGAGCACGACCGCGGGCCAGGGCACGCGCCTGAAGGGCATCCAGCAGCAGTTCACGCAGGGCGGCTTCGAGACCTCCGCGCGCGACCTCGACCTCGCCATTTCGGGCAGCGGCTTCTTCGTGACCCGCGACGCGCTGAACGGCGGCACCACCTATTTCTCGCGCAACGGCAACCTCTCGGTCGACGGCCAGCGCTACCTGGTCGACGGCAATGGCGGCTATGTGCAGGTCCTGCCGGTCGACGCCGAGGGCAATGTCACGGCGAGCGGCCTCGCCGCCTCGCGCAACATCCAGCTGCCTTTGACCTCGGGCACGCCGCGCGCGACCAGCCTGATCTCGCTGACCGCCAACGTGCCGATCACCGCCGACAAGCCGGAGGACCGCGCCGTCTACAGCCCGTCCAATCCCTATGGCTTCGACCGGCTGGACCCGAACAGCTACAATTATTCGCAGCAGCAGACCGTCTATGACAGCGAGGGCAATGCCCAGTCCGCGACGCTCTACTTCGTGCGCACCGGCTCGGTCGCCGCGGGCGACAGCACGGACACCTGGGACGTCCACATGTTCATCGGCAACGAGGAGGCCTCCGCCACGACCGGCTCGCCGAGCCCGGTGCCGGCGACCCTGACCTTCGACGCCACGGGCACGCTGACCTCGCCGACGACCCCGGTCGCCTTCTCCAGCGTTTTCCCCTCGGGGGCCTCGGCGCCGCTGGCGATCACTATCGATTTCGGCACCGCCACGCGCCAGGCCGCGGGCGCCTTCAACATCGCCGCGATCGACCAGGACGGCATCGCCTCCGCGAAGATCTCGGACGTCTCGATCGGCGAGGACGGGCTCGTCACCGCCAGCTTCACCGACGGCACGACCCAGGCGCTGGGCAAGCTGCTGATCGCCAATTTCTCCAATCCGGCCGGGCTTCGCCAGCGCGGCGACGGCCGCTGGACGGTGACCGGCAATAGCGGCGACGCGATCGTCGGCGAGGCCGGCTCCGACGCCTTCGGCCGGATCCAGTCCGGCGCGCTCGAGCGGGCCAATGTCGACATCACGGAGGAGCTGGTCGCCCTGATCGCGGCGCAGCGCAACTTCCAGGCGAACGCCAAGGCCATCGAGACCGCCAATTCGATGGACCAGTCGATCATCAACCTGCGCTCGTAACGGAACGCGGGACGGGAGTTAGGCCATGGACCGGCTGATCTACACCGCGCTTTCCGGGATGCGGGGCTCGATGGCCCGGCAGGCCGCGACGGCGAACAACCTCGCCAACGCGAACACCGTGGGCTTCCGTGCCGAGATGCAGTCGGCGCGGTCGCTCTGGGTGCGCGGCGCGGGGCTGGAAACCCGCGCTCCCGTTTCCGAGGAGGTCACGGGCGCGGACATGTCGGCCGGCTCGATCAACCATACCGGCCGCGACCTCGACGTCGCGATGACCGGCGACGCCCTGCTCACCGTGCAGGCCGAGGACGGCAGCGAAGCCTATACCAGGCGCGGCGACCTGCAGGTCGCGGCGACCGGCGTGCTGACCACCGGCGACGGCCGTCCCGTGCTCGGCGAATCCGGGCCGATCACCATCCCGCCCGCGGACTCGATCCGCGTCGCCGAGGATGGCGCGATCTGGATCGTGCCGGCGGGCGGCGACGCCAGCCAGCCGCAGCAGGTCGACCGGCTGAAACTGGTCTCGCCGGCGGGCTCGCGCATCGCCAAGGCGCTGGACGGCCTGTTCCGCGTCCAAGGCGGCGGCGCTTTGCCCTCCGATCCGCAGGCGCGGCTGATTCCGGCCAGCCTCGAAGGCTCCAACGTCAACACCAGCCAGACCCTGATCGACATGATCGAGGCCAGCCGCTCGTGGGACATGCAGCTGCAGCTCGTCAGCTCGGCGCGCGAGATGGACACGTCCGCCGCCGACCTGATGCGCCTGCCGAGCTAGGCCCCGAATTCCCAAGGAGAATATAGATGTCCACCTCAGCTCTCCAGGTCGCCCGCACCGGGCTCGACGCGCAGGCCGAACGGATGCGGATCATCGCCAACAACCTGGCGAACGTGAACACCACCGCTTTCCAGCGCGACCGCGCCGAATTCGCCACGCTCGCCTATCAGATGGTGACCGCGGCCGGCGCCCGCTCGGCCGGCGACAACCAATATGCGACCGGGCTCAACCTGGGCACGGGCGTGCGCCTGACCGGCACCGGCCGGATCACCTCGCAGGGCTCGATCAACACGACGGGCAACAATCTCGACCTCGCGATCGAGGGCGAGGGCTATTTCCAGATCCAGCGGCCGGACGGCTCGACCGGCTACAGCCGCGCGGGCAATTTCCATCTCTCCTCGGAGGGCAAGGTGGTGACGTCGGACGGCATGCCGGTCATGCCGGAGATCACCATTCCGGACGGCGCCCAGTCTATCACGATCGGCCAGGACGGCACCGTCTCGGTGACCGTCTCCGGTCAGACCGAGCCGCAGGAAGTCGGCAAGCTGGAGCTTGCACGCTTCGTCAATCCGGCCGGCCTGCAGGCGCTCGGCAACAATCTCTATGCGGAAACCGGCGCCAGCGGCACTGCCCAGACCGGCCCGGCCAATGCCGAGGGCCGTGGCGCGATCCGCCAGGGCGCGCTCGAGGCTTCCAACGTCAACGTCGTCCAGGAGCTGGTCGACATGATCGAGACCCAGCGCGCCTATGAGGTCAACTCCAAGATGATCCAGGCGACCGACGAGATGCTGCGCAATGCGAACCAGCAGCTCTAGCATGACGCGCGCCATCCTCCTCGCCTGCACGGCCGTGCTGCTCGTCGCCGCACGGCGCGAGCGCGAGCCCGAATATCGCCCGACGCCGCCGCCGCCGGCCCCGCCGGCCGCGGCGAACGGCGCGATCTTCCAGCCGCAATATGGCTATGCGCCGCTCACCTCCGGCCAGCGCGCCGCGCAGGTGGGCGACGTCATCACCATCGTGCTGGTCGAGCGCACCCAGGGCAGCTCGCAGAGCACCTCGAACACCAACCGCGAGGGCTCGCTGAGCCTCACCCCGCCGACCACGGGGCCGCTCTCCTTCTTTCGTCCGTCCGACGTGGCGATGGGCGGCGGCAACGAGTTCCAGGGACGCGGCCAGACCGGCCAGGCCAATTCGCTGACCGGCGAGCTGACGGTCACCGTCGAGGAAGTGCTGCCCAACGGCACGATGCGGGTGCGCGGCGAGAAGCGCCTCAGGATCAACCGCGGCAACGAGGCGATCCGGCTGTCCGGCATCGTCCGGCCCGGCGACCTCACCTCCGACAACCGCGTCGCCTCGACCCGCATCGCCGATGCGCGGATCGACTATCTCGGCCGCGGCGAGATCGCGCGCTCCAGCCGGATGGGCTGGCTGCAGCGCTTCTTCAACATTCTCAGCCCGTTTTGATGAGGTGCCCGATCATGCTTAGCCGTTTCCTCATCGCCCTTGCCGCCTTGCTCGCCCTGGCCACGCCCGCGCAGGCGACCCGGATCAAGGATCTGGGCGCGTTCCAGAGCGTGCGTCCCAACCAGCTGGTCGGCTACGGCATCGTCGTCGGCCTCGCCGGCACGGGCGACGACAATCTGGAATATGCGACGCAGGGCATGAACGGCGTCGCCTCCCGCTTCGGCCTGACCCTGCCGCCGGGCGTGAATCCGGCGCTGAAGAATGCGGCCGCGGTGATGATCACCGCCGAGCTGCCCGCCTTCGCCCGGCCCGGCCAGCGGCTCGACATCACCGTTTCCGCCATGGGCCGCGCGCGATCGCTGCGCGGCGGCACCCTGATCATGAGCCCGCTGCGGGGCGCCGACAACCAGATCTACGCCATGGCGCAGGGCAATCTCGCCGTGGGCGGCCTCGGCGTCTCGGCGCAGGACGGAAGCCAGGTCTCGGTGAACGTGCCCTCCTCGGGCCGGATCCCGGGCGGCGCCACGGTCGAGCGCGCGGTCGAAACCGGTTTCGCCGACGCGCCGCGCCTGACCTTCAACTTGGCCGAATCCGATTTCACCACCGCCCAGCGCATCGCGCAGGCGATCAACAGCGAGGTCGGCCAGCCGATCGCGCGCGCGGTGGACGGCGTCTCGGTGGCGATCGAGGTCGCGCCCGGCGCCGAGATCCGCACTGCCCTGATGAGCCGGATCGAGAATATCGAGGTCGAGCCGGCCGATGCGCCGGCGCGCGTGATCGTCAATGCGCGGACCGGCACGGTGGTGATCAACGGCGCGGTGCGCATCCGCCCGGCCGCGGTCAGCCATGGCCGCCTCACCGTGGCCGTGCGCGAGGATCCGCGCGCCAGCCAGCCGCGACCGCTGTCGCGCGGCCAGACCGTGGTCGTCCCCAATTCGGAGATCGAGGTCACCGAGGACCGCACCCGCATGTTCAACTTCGCCCCCGGCGCCTCGCTCTCGGAAATCGTCCGGGCGGTGAACGCGATCGGCGCGGCCCCGTCCGACCTCGTCGCCATCCTCGAGGCGCTGAAGCAGGCCGGCGCCCTGCGTGCGGAGCTCATCATCCTGTGATCAACCCGCTCAACAACCAGACCCCCGCCACGGGCGGTGAGGCGAATGCCCAGCGCCGGCAGGAGCTGCGCCAGGCGGCGCAGGCCTTCGAGGCGGTGTTCATCCGTCAGCTGATCGGCTCGATGCGCAATGCCCGGCTCGCCGACGAAATGTTCGGCAGCCAGGCGACCGAGCAGTTCCGCGACATGGCCGATGCGCGCCTTGCCGATGCCATGTCGCAGCAGGGCACGTTCGGCATTGCCGAATTGCTCACCGCGCAATTCGAGCGGCACCGCAGCGTGCAGCCGCAGCCGCCCGTCGCCGGGACCGGCGGCGATGCCGCGCAGAACCCGAACGAGGTGACAAGGTGAGCGATCTTCTCGGCATCGGCACCTCGGCGCTCGCCGCCTATCGCTCGGCGCTGAACGCGGTCGGCGAGAATGTCGCGAACGCGCAGACCCCGGGCTATGCCCGCCGCCGCGTCGTGCTCGAGGAGCTGTCGGTCACCGGCACGGGCGACATCGCCTACCGGCCGCAGCTCACCTTCAACGGCGTCACCGCCGCCGGCGTCGCCCGCGCCTGGGACAATTTCAAGGCGGCCGAGGCCCGCTTCTCAGCCTCCGCCGACGGCCGCGCCGCGGTCCGCCAGCAATGGCTGTCCGGCGTCGAGACCGCGCTGAGCGACGACATGGCCGGCGTCGGTTCGGCGATGACCGGCTTCTTCACCTCCGTCGCCTCGCTGGCCTCCGATCCCGGCGACACGCTCGGCCGGCGGGCGGTGCTGTCGTCGCTCGACAATGTCGCCTCCGCCTTCCGGACCAGCGGCCAGACGCTCGGCCGGCTTGCCGACGGGATCGGCCAGGCCGCCGAGCTCGAGGTCGCCGCGCTGAACGAGGCGCTGCGCGCCCTGCACGAGGTCAATGGCGCGCTCGCCCCGGCCGACAAGGGCGGCAGCGCCCGCGCCTCGCTCGAGGACGAGCGGGACCGGCTGATCGACTTCATTGCCGGAAAGGTCGACGTCGACGTCACGGTCGGCGCGGACGGGGCGGCGCGGCTTGCCGCGACCAGCAATCCGACCCTCTCCCTGCTCGCCGGCCCGGGGCCGGGCCTGGCCGTGCTGGTCCGCGCGACGGACGGACGGCTCTCGCTGCAGCTGCAGGCCAACGGCACCACCCAGCCGCTGCCGGCTGCGGGCGGCACACTGGCCGGCCTGGTCGACGTCGCGCAGACCGTCGCGGACCGCCGCGCCACCCTGGACGGTCTGGCCGTGGACTTCGCGGCGATGGTGAACGGCTGGTCGGCGGCCGGCGAGGATGCGGACGGCAATCCGGGCGTGGCCCTGATGAGCGTTGCCGGCGGCGCCACCTCGCTCCAGTCGCTGGTCACCGATCCCGATCTCGTCCCGGCGGCGAGCCCTGGCGGCGCGCCCAACGCCAACCTGCTCGCGCTCGACGCGATCCGTAACAGCAGCGCGGTCGAGGACCGCTGGGGCGCGATCGTCTCCGCCAATGCGCAGATGCTCGCCTCCGCCAATGCCGAGGCCGCGGCGACCGCCACCTGGCGCGACAACAGCTATGCGGCGCTGGACGAGGTGACGGGGGTCGACCTCGACGCCGAGGCGGCGGACCTGCTCCGCTACCAGCAGGCCTACAGCGCTTCCGCCCGGATCATCCAGGTGGCGCGCGAAACCATCCAGGCGCTGTTCGACGCGCTCTGAACCAGATTGGGGGATTGAACGATGATCAGCGGCACCCGCTATCGCCTGGACCAGGAGATCAACCGGCAGCTCGCTCTGTCGCGCGAGATCGCGAAGGCGCAGACCCAGCTCTCGACCCAGAAGCGCATCCAGTCCCCGTCCGAGGATCCGGTCGCGGCAGCGCGCATCTCCTCGATCGGCCGTTCCCAGGCCAACGAGGCCGCCTGGAAGAGCAATCTCCAGCTCGCCGCTGCGCTCGGCGACCGAGCCGACACCGCGCTGAAGGCTGCCGCCACCGCCTTCGACCGCGCGACCGAGCTGATGACCCAGGGCGCCACCGGCACCTTGTCCGGCCAGGACCGGGCGACGATCGCGCTCGAGCTGCGCTCGCTCGCCGACGAGCTGAATTCGCTGAAGGCGAGCAAGGATTCGCGCGGCAACGCACTCTTCATGTCCGGTTTCTCGCTCCGCATTCCGGTGCAGAGCGGCGTCCAGGTGATTGCCGTCGGCACGCGCGAGGAGGTGTTCGAGAGCGTCGCCACCGCCGGCGGCCCCAAGGACCTCGCAGCGATCCTGGCCGACGCCGCGACCGCGCTGGAGATCACCGACCCGACCGCCCGCCGCACCGCCGTCGCGACGGCGGTGGACGAGGTGGCCGCGGCCGTCCAGCATGTCGCCGGCCAGCGCGGCGAGCAGGGCGCCTTGGCCAATCGTGTCGACCAGCTGCTCGAGCGCCAGGCCGATGCCGGCCTGCAGCTGGCGGAAGAGCGCAGCGGCCTCGAGGATACGGACATCCAGGCGGTCATCGCCCGGCTCAGCTCGCAGCAGCTCTCGCTGCAGGCGGCGCAGGCGGTGTTCGCGCGGGTCAACGAAAGCACGCTCTTCGACATCCTGCGCTGATCCGCCGGTCCGAAGCCGGTTCCGGAAAAAGCGTGGTTGAAGGGTCCTTAACCATAAAGTCCGTATCGCTCTGCCGTTAATCATACAGGGAGGGGAGAAACCCTCCCGACTGGCCAGGTCTCACGAGGGAAGAAATGTTCGCAGCCGTAGGCATCGTCGTCCTCCTCGTGCTGGTGTTCGGCGGGTTCATCTTCTCCGGCGGCAGCATCGGCGTGATCCTGCACGCGCTGCCGGTCGAGCTGACGATCATCGGCGGCGCGGCGATCGGCGCGACCATCACCGGCAACTCCGGCGCCGAGCTCAAGGCGCTGCTCGGGGGCTTCGGCAAGGTCTTCAAGGGCGCGAAATACAAGAAGCAAGACTTTCTCGACGTCATCTTCCTCGTCTCGAAGCTGATGAAGATGCTGCGCACGGACGGCCCGGTGGCCGTCGAGCCGCATATCGAGGACCCGAAATCCTCGGCGATCTTCGCCGAATATCCCAAGCTCCTGAAGGACGAGGTGCTCGTCCACCTGATCTGCGACACGCTGCGGCTGGTCGTCGTCTCCTCCGGCACGCTCGATCCGCGCGCCGTCGAGGACGTGATGGACAATGCGATCAAGACCCACCAGCACCATGCGATCGCGCCGGCGAACAATCTGCAGACGCTGGCCGATGCGCTGCCGGCGCTCGGCATCGTCGCCGCCGTGCTCGGCGTCGTGAAGACCATGGCCTCGATCGACAAGCCGCCGGAGATCCTGGGCGAGATGATCGGCTCGGCGCTGGTCGGCACCTTCCTTGGCGTGCTGCTCGCCTACGGCTTCGTCGGCCCCTTCGCCAACCGGGCCAAGAACGCGATCGAAGGCGACATGGCGATCTATCATGTCGTCAAGCAGATCATCATCGCCTCGCTGCACGGCCATCCGCTGCCCCTGGTCATCGAGGCGGCGCGCTCGGGGATTGCCCATTCGAACCAGCCGGCCTTCGCCGACGTGTTCGACGGGATGCGGGGACGCTAGACCATGGCCAGCGCCGCGATGAAGCGCGGGCGGAACGATCCCGCGCCGCAGCCGCCGCCGATCATCATCAAGAAGGTGGTCCAGGAGGCGCATGGCGCCCATCATGGCGGCGCCTGGAAGATCGCCTATGCGGACTTCGTGACCGCGATGATGGCCTTCTTCCTCTTGCTCTGGCTGCTCGGCGCGACCGACGAGGACCAGCGCCGCGGCCTCGCCGACTATTTCACGCCGACGCTGATCGAGTACAAGCAGAACAGCGCCGGCTCCAACGGCATCCTCGGCGGCGATTCCATCGTCGCCGCGGACAATTATCCGCACCGCGCGGGCCAGACCGGCTCGCGCGCCATCACCATCCCGCGCGACGTCACCGGCGGCGTGCAGGAGGGGGCGGTGCCGCGCAACCAGATCGACCGCGAGGAATTCCGGCGCCTGTCCGCCGAGCTCCGTCGCCGCATCGAGGCCTCGCCCGAGCTGCGCCGGCTCGGCCGCCATGTCAGCTTCGCCGAGAGCGACGAGGGCCTGCGCATCGACCTGATGGACGAGGGCGACTTCTCCATGTTCCGGGTCGGCACCGACCAGTTGCTGCCGCCGGCCCAGCGCCTGGTGCGTGAGGTGGCGCAGGTCATTTCGGGCGTGCCCAATAACGTGATCATCCGGGGCCATACGGACTCCCTGCCTTATGCGGCCGGGCGGACGACCAACAACTGGACCCTGTCGGCGGCGCGCGCGGAGAGCACGCGCGGCACGCTGGAGGCGGCCGGCGTCCCCCTGGCCCGGATCGCCCGGATCGAGGGCGTGGCCGACCGCCAGCCCTATGTCGCCAACAACCGCTACGATCCGCGCAACCGCCGGATCTCGATCACGCTCGGCTGGCGGAACGGAACCTCCTCGACCTCCGCCCGGCCGACCACCTCGCCGCCGACGCCCCAGGCCGGGGCGCCGCCGGCCCGGCCCGCGCACTAGCCACCGAGGACCAGATGGACGGCAGCGCGCTCTTCAACCTGATCGGGAAGTTCCTGAAGGATCACGGCCTCTGGCCGAGCCCGGACAATTACGCCCTCGTGCACGCCTTGATGGCGGACGAGAGCTCGCCTGCGGCGCAGGCCGTGCGCATCGCAACCGCCGACGGCATCCGCCTCAGCCAGAAGGAGGCCGACCGGATCAAGGCCGAGGTGGGCCTGCCCGTCGCCCACGCGGTCCGGGCCGGCGTCGACCCGGCCCTGTTCGCCGCCGCGACCCAGGAGGTCGAGCGCTTTGCGGCGATCGTCGAGGCGCAGCGCGCCGACGCGCAGAGCTACGGCGCCGACCTGGCGGCGGGCGCGGACAAGCTCGAATCCGGCGAAGGCGGCGTCGCCGCCCTGGTCGCGATCACCCGCGCCATGGCCGAGCGCACCAAGACAGTCGAGCAGCAGCTCACCGCCGCGCGCGATGAGACCCAGCAGCTCAAGGCCAAGCTCGCCGAGGCGGGCGAGGAGGCGCGCAGCGACCCGCTGACCGGCCTCCCCAACCGCCGCGCCTTCGAGGAGCGGCTGGCCGAGCTGGAGAAGAGCGAAGCGGCGCTGAGCCTCGCCATCTGCGACATCGATCATTTCAAGCGGGTCAACGACACTTACGGCCACGCCGTCGGGGACCGCGTGATCCGCGCCGTCGCCCAGACCCTGCGCGACAATTGCGGTGGCAATATGGTCGCGCGGATCGGCGGCGAGGAGTTCGTCGTCCTGTTCCCGGGCCTGGAGCCTGTGGATGCCGGCCGCATCCTCGACGGCGCCCGCGACGTCCTGGGCGCGCGCTATTTCAAGCTGCGCGAGACCGACCAGCCGCTCGGCAAGGTCACCTTCTCGGGCGGCGTGGCGCGGGGTCGTCATCCCGACGGCACCCCGGCGCTGCAGCGGGCCGACGCCCTGCTCTACGCCGCCAAGAACGGGGGCCGGAACCAGGTCTTCTGCGAAGCCGCCTGAGCCGCCTCGCTTGACAGGATGGCCGGCAATGCTGTCGTGCCGGGGCGATGCGGCTTCTCTATCCCCTGATGTGGTCGCGCCCGGACCGCAAGGCCTGCCGGGAGCAGAGCGTCAATACCGTCGCCGCGCTGGCGCGCCGGGGCGTGGAGGCGACTCTGCTGATGCCGCGCGGCGCGGGCGATCCGGTGCTGACGGCGGCGGACCTCAGGGACTGGTTCGGGGTGGAGGGGGAGTTCAGTCTCGTCCAGCGCGAGAGCCGATGGGCCGGCGAGGCGCTGGGGCGGACCCTGTTCTGGCTGCGGCAGGTGTTCCGCGATCCCGAGGTCGGCCAGGCGGACCTGCTTTACTCGCGGATCCCGGCGATGCTGGGCATGGGGGCGCGCGCCCCTCTGCCCTTCGCGGTCGATCATTACCGGCCCTGGCCGGACGATCTGCCCGCGATCCGGCCCCTGGTCCGCCGGACGGCGCGGAGCCCTGTATGCCTCGGCTTCGTCCTCCATTCGGAATTTGCGGCCGGCGCTTACCGGCGCGCGGGCGTGCCCGGGGAGAAATTGCTCGTCGCGCACAATGGCGCGGAGCCGCGGCGGATGGGGCCGCCCGCCGCGAAGGCCGGGGTCCGCACGGCGCTGGGGCTCGACCCGAACCGCTTCACCGCCGTCTATGCAGGCCGGGTGAACGCGCAGAAAGGGCTGGATGCCTTGCTCGCGCTCGCCGACCTCAGGCCGGAGACGCTCTTCCTGCTCGTCGGCTCGGAGGGGGAGGGACCGGTCGAGACGGACGCCCGGCGGCGGCCCAATGTGCGGGTGGTGCCGTGGCAGGAACCGGCCGCGCTTCCCGCCTGGCTCCATGCGGCGGACGTGCTGCTGATCCCGCCCTCTCGCGCGCCGCTCGAGCAGTTCCGCAACTGCGTGCTGCCGCTGAAGCTCTTTTCCTATCTCGCCGCTGGCCGGCCGATCCTCGCGCCCGAGGCGCCGGACACGGCGGAATTGCTGACCGACGGGGAGAATGCCCTGCTCGTCCCGCCGGGTGATCCCGCCGCCGCGGCAGCGGCGCTGGACCGGCTGCGCGAGCCGGCGCTGGCGGACCGGCTGGGCGCCGCGGCCCTGGCCCGCTCCGGCGAGCTGACCTGGGACCGGCGGGCGGAGAAGATCGAGGCGTTCCTGAAGGCGCGGCTCAGCGCGCGCTGAGCGCGGCTCCCACCCGCGCGGCCAGGCGCTTGTGGTGGACGATCGAGACGATCAGGATCAGGTTCACCGGCCCGATCATCGCCAGGAAATACCAGACCGGGCTGCCGAGCAGGATCGCGCCGGCGATCAGGAAGGTCTTGGGATTGGCGCCGAGCAATTTCGGCAGGAACATGGTCGGCGCATGGGCGCGACGGACGAAGGCGCGGATGCGCTCGGTCTCGGCCGGATCCCCCTCCGCCTCGGCCAGCGCCCGGTCGATCGGATTGGCGGCGGGCACCATCCGCTCCGACAGCCAGAGATAGCCGACCGCCCAGAAGCCGAAATAGCGGGTGAACCAGGTGTCGCGCCTGAACACCTCGTCCTTGTCGGCCTGCGCATTGCGCAGCCAGGGCACGCCATAGGCGCGGGCGAGATAGAGGCGGCGCTGGGTCTCGGCATGATTGGTCTGCATGACATGGCTGGCCCCGGCCGCGACCGCGAGGACCCAGGCCCAGGCGCCCCAGACGTTGTCGGCAAGGAAGGCGAAGGCGAAATACATGACGGTATTGCCGAAATAGTCGCAGACCCCGTCGACCAGCTCGCCGGTGGGAGAGGCCTTGCCGGTCATCCGGGCGAGGTCGCCGTCGGCGCCGTCGACGACATGCCAGAGCAGCATGAAGCAGAACCCCGCCAGGGCGTTGGCCGGCCAGGCGAGGCCGACGAAGCAGGCGGTGGCGGCGCAGAGGCTGATCGCGCTCATCACCGAGACCAGGTTGGGCGAGATGCCCGTCGGCCGCAGCAGGATTGCGAGCCGTTTCGCCAGCGGGTGGTAGAAATAGAAGTTCAGCGGATCCTGCAGCTCCCGCGGGCGATTGACGGGTTCGGGCGGCCGGATGTCGGCGGCCCCAGCCATTGCCATGTTCCGGCCTCCTTTTTGCGGGAAAACGCTGTCCGTGGCGTCCCTTGCGTCAGGGAGCCGCTTGTTGGGAAGAGGAAAAACGGTGGAGACTATTGCCGGCTTCGCGACTGCCGCGGCTGGGGACCGGCCCATCGCCGGCGTTGCCGCCGCGGGCCGGGCGGTCCGCAGCCTCGCCGACGCGGGTGCCACCGATATCCTCCTCAGGATCGGCGACGGTGCCCGGCTTGCGGACGCGACCAGGGCCGATATCGAGCGGCTGCGCGGCAATGCGGGCGTGCGGATCGAGGCGGGCGACGGCCCCGTCCCCGTCCTGCCGACCGCCTGGGAGGTAGTCCGGGCCACGGGCAAGCCGGGCGACGGCCTCGTCTCGCGCTGGCTGAACCGGCCGATCTCGCAGCGCCTGACCTGGGCGGTCCTCGCCATTCCGGGCGTGCGGCCGCTTCACGTCACGATCGTCACCGCCCTCATCGCGGTGCCGATGCTGTGGCTGCTCCTGTTCGGCGGCCATGGCGGCCTGATCGCCGGCGCCATCCTCTTCCATGTCGCCTCCGTGGTCGACGGCGTCGACGGCGAGATGGCCCGCGCCACCTGGCGCACGTCGGCGCAGGGCGCCTCGCTGGATTCGCTGGTCGACATGACGATCAACTTCCTGTTCGTGTCCGGCCTCACCATCCACCTCGCCCTGCGCGACCGGGACGCGATCGGCTGGATCGGCGCCTGGGCGATCGTGGCGATGATCGTCGGCAACGTGCTGATCGCCCGCCGCGTCCGCGCGCAGGGGGCGCCGCTCGGCTTCGACCTGTTCAAGCGCCGCAACGCCCGCATCGGCGGCCTCGTCGACCTGGTCTACTGGGTGGTCCAGGTCATCTCGAGCCGCGACTTTTTCGCTTTCATGTACATGGTGTTGACCATATTGGGCCTGGAGCGCGTCGCCCTGTGCATCTTTGCGGGCGTTGCCGTGATCTGGTTCTTCTACGTCCTGATCGCCTCGCTCTTGCCGCCGCCGCGGACCTATCGCGGCACCGCATAGTTTATTGACTTCCTTTCCGGATTGTGACGAGCGTATGACGCATTTTCGGGCGCGAGCCCGGGCAAAGAACCGGAGAAACATGAACAAGATCAAGGTGGCGCTGGTCGGCATCGGCAATTGCGCGAGCTCCCTGGTGCAGGGGCGTTACTATTATGCCGGCCGCAAGGCGCCGGCGGGCATCATGCACGAGCGGCTCGGCGGCTATGCCATAGCCGATATCGAGTTCGTGCTGGCCATCGACACGGACGCACGCAAGGTCGGCAAGGATCTGGGCGAGGCGATCTTCGCCAAGCCCAATTGCACGACCGTCTTCCAGGCGCAGATTCCGGCGACCGGAGTCACCGTGCGGATGGGCCGGGTGCTGGACGGCATGGCGCCGCACATGGCCAATTATGGCGAGCGCGGCTTCGTCCGCGCCGACGCGCCCGAGGCGAGCGAGGACGAGATCGTCGCCATGCTGAAGGAGAGCGGGGCCGAGATCCTCGTCAACTTCCTGCCGGTCGGCTCGCAGGAGGCGGTCGAATTCTACATGGAATGCGCGCTGAAGGCGGGCGTCGCGGTGGTCAACTGCATGCCCGTGTTCATCGCCTCCAAGCCCGAATGGGAACGGCGCTTCCGCGAGAAGAATCTGCCGATCGTCGGCGACGACGTGAAGGCGCAGCTCGGCGCGACCATCGTCCACCGCGTGCTGTCCAGCCTGTTCCGGGCGCGGGGCGTCAGCTACGACCGCACCTATCAGCTGAACACCGGCGGCAATACCGACTTCATGAACATGCTGGACCGGAACCGGCTGGAATCGAAGAAGGAATCCAAGACGGACGCCGTCCAGTCGACCTTGGCAGAGCCGCTCGGCGCCGAGGACATCCATATCGGCCCGTCCGACTACATCCCCTGGCTCAACGACAACAAGCTCTGCTTCCTGCGCATGGAGGGCGCCCTGTTCGGCGACGTGCCGATGAACCTGGAGCTTCGCCTCTCGGTCGAGGACAGCCCGAACAGCGCCGGCGTGGTGGTGGACGCGATCCGCTGCTGCAAGGTGGCGCTGGACCGCGGCCAGGGCGGCGTGCTGATCGGCCCGAGCGCCTATTTCTGCAAGCATCCGCCGCAGCAGTTCAGCGACGATGTCGCCGCGCAGCTGACGGAGGAGTTCATCGCCGGGGAAGCCCTCGCCGCGGAATAGGAGCGGCGGGAATATGGACTGCCTGATCATCGCCGCCGGCCATGGCAGCCGGCTGCGCTCGGTCTCGCCCTCGAAGCCGCTGACACCGGTGGCCGGCGTGCCGCTGATCGAGCGCGTGATCCGCGCGGCCGCGGCGGGCGGCGCGACCCGCTTCACCGTCGCCACGGGCCATGAGGCGGACCGGCTCGAGGCATTTCTCGAGACCTTGCCCTTCGCGATCGCGCCGGTGCGGGTGGCGGACTGGAATCTGCCCAACGGCCACAGCGTGCTGGCCGGCGCGGCGCGGATCGCCGGCGACTATCTGCTGGCCATGTCGGACCATCTGTTCGATCCGGCGATCGCGTCGCGGCTGATCGCGGCGCCAACCGCGGCGCTGACGCTCGCCGTGGACCGCGACCTCGCCAATCCGCTGCTCGACATGGACGATGCGACCAAGGTCGAGACGGGCGAGGGCGGCCGCATCCGCCGGATCGGCAAGACGCTCGACCGGTTCGATGCGATCGACACCGGGCTGTTCCGCGCCACGCCGGCGCTGGCCGCGGCGATCGCCGGCGGCGGCGGCAGCCTGTCGGAGGGCGTGCAGCGCCTGGCCGACGAGGGGCGTGCGGCGACGCTCGACGTCACCGGCCTTGCCTGGCTCGACGTCGACGACCCCGCCGCGCTGGCCAGGGCGGAGGCGATGATCGCCTAGTTCCCGGCGGGCGCATTCTCACCGGCCGGCGCGTGCCCGTAGCTGAACACGCGCGCCAGCCGCCAGCCGTCCGGCGTGAGCCGCCACAATTGGGTGAAACGGGCGCGGCCGACCAGGCGCCCCGCGCGTTCCGGAGGCCCTTCGGCCGCGCCGCGCCATTCGTAGAAGAGATGCTCGCCATCCTCGATCGCGCCATAGCCGGGGACGGGATCGACGCGAAGGCTCGCCGGGACGAGTTCCCGCCGCGAGCGCCAGGCATCGGCGGGCGCGCGCTCCCGGCAGGAATTTTCATGCACCCGGATGAACGCGTCGGCATTGGTTGCGACCACGCCGCCCCGGTCATGGTACATTTCGAAATCGGGGGTGATCATCGTGCGCAGCCGCGCCGGGTCGCAGCCCAGAAAGACGAGCTGGAAGAATTCGGCGTCCCGGCTTCGGATCGCCTCGGTCAGCGACTGCCCCTCGGGGAGCGTGACGGTCGCGGCCGCGGGCTGGGCGGCCAGCGCGAAGACAAGGGTGGACAGCATCGAGAATTCTCCTGTGTATTAGGCATGTAATACACAGGAGAAATCAGATCGCAAGCCTTACGCCCCGGCCGGCGGAGCCGGCGCGGCCGCGCCCGGCTTGCGCAGCGCCAGCGCGTTGAACAGCACCGCCAGAGCGAGCGCGACGAGCACCAGATAGAAGGCGATTTCGGGCTTAACGCTGAGGATCTGCGCGATCTGGTCCGGCGTGGGTGCACTTTCGCCTCTCGGCCCCGACGGATTGTGCGCCGCCAGCGCGGCCCGCACGGCGGGCGGATAGCTGACGAACACCGAATAGCAGAGCGCGCCGATGGCGAGGACGCTGCCGCCGATCGCCGCCATCGCCCCGGTCGCCCCCTTCAGCAGGAAGCTGGCGAGCAGCGCGAGCAGGATAAGCGCGGCCCCGGCGATCACGCCGATCTCGATCGGCACGGCGGGGGGTTCGGACGCCTTGGCCTGTTCCCTCGGGCCGGTGTTCGGCAGCAGCATCCGCAGCTGGCCCGTGGCCATATTGAGGCCGGACGCATCGGCGACCGGAACGCCCGCATTCAGGCTGGTCGGCATGTTGAGCCGCGGCGCGCTGCCGGCGGCTTCGCTCTGCGTCCGGTCAATCGCCTCGGACGAGCAGGAGACCGTGACCCAGGGCAGCAGGAAGAGCAGCAAGGCGACGACCTTGGCTGCACGCGCCAGATTGAGGAAAAGCGACGAGCCGGCCATGAGAATCCCCCCCTGTCGTCAAGCTGTGTCGGGGGGATGATCCGCCTCTCGCAGGGAGAGGTCAACCGCGAAGGCGCGGGCTCGGGGAGAAAGAGCGGGGCGGAGCGTTCGCCCCGCTGGACGGCTTACCAGCGGTTGCGCCAGCGATAGCCATCCCAGTAGCGCCGGTCGCGATAATAATTCCGGTAGCCGCGGTGGTATCGCGCCGCGTTGATCTCGCGACGGCATTCGCGCAGCTCGCGGCGATATTCGCGGCGGCTGTCCGCCCGCCTCAGCTCACGCGCGCATTCGCGCTGCTCCTGGCGGACCCGGTTGTTGTAGTAATTGCCGTAACCATAGCCGCGGCCATAATATTGGGCGCTGGCCGCGCTGGGTAATGCGACGGCTCCGGCGACCGCCGCAAGGATCAGGAAACGCATCGTGCATACTCCCTTGTCAATCGTCCAATCCGGACGCCCGGAAAGAACGAACAGGATGTACCGGCCGTTGCATGAACCCCAAACTACCCCGCGTTCAGCCGGGGTTTAGGAAGGCGGATCCGGCAGGAAAAGGGCGCCCCCAAGCGAGGGCGCCCTTCCTTCCTGACTGTCCGCAGGAGCCTTAACGGCAGCGCACGTTGCCGCGGTCGATCTCACGACCGATCGCCGCACCGGCAGCACCGCCAATCAGGGTGCCGAACAGGCTCGAGCGGCCATTGTCCAGCGAGTTGCCGATCAGCGCGCCGATGCCGGCGCCGATGATCAGTCCGGTCGTGCCGTCGCTACGGCGGCAATAATAGCGGCCGTCGCGACCGCGATAGATCCGGTCATTGCGGCTCAGCCTGCGGACCGAATAATAGCGGCCGTCCCGGTAATATTGGTCGGCATAATAATAGCCACCCGGCCCCGGCCGGTTCCAGTCGTACCGGTTCCAGCGACGCCAGTCCTCGCGCCGCGCCTGGGTAATCTCGCGCGCACACTCGCGCCGCTCGCGACGATATTCGCGGCGGCTGTCGGCATTGCGGAGCTCACGGGCGCACTCGCGGCGCTCCTGGCGTTCGTTATAGCCCTGATCTGCCGAAGCGGGGGCAGCGAACGGAATCGCTGAAACCGCCACGGCGGTCGCAAGAATCAGCTTACGCATCTCATCTCTCCTGAAATCCTAGGGATGGCGTAAGAACGAAAAGCACCGCGCGAGGTTGCGTGAACATTCTCCAACCCGCTGTTCATCCGGGGTTTATGACGCGACCGAAGCGACCTCGGTGAAATCGTAGCGGTCGCGGATCCGGGCGTTGAAATAACGTCCCTTGCTGAACGCCGCGGCGAATCGCTCGGCCTCGTCGGGCGGCACGCCGCGGTAGAGATAGCGCCGGCCGGTGGTGAACAGGATGTCGAGCACCGCCTCGTCCGCGCGGTACCGGGCCTGCTTGATCACGCTCGAGGGCATGAAGGCAGAACGCCGCTGATCCCCGGCGGTGCCCTCAGCAGATCGGGTTCTGGCCGGGCAAAGGCTCGCCGCGCAGGGGATCGCCGTCGCACGGGCGGAACGGATAGGCCGAAGGCTGCATCTCCGCCCGCGTCAGGATCGCGCCCTCGAAGGGGCGGAACAAAGCGGTGAAGACGGTCCGGCGCAGGGCGGCGCTCTGGTAGAGCGGGAAACCAGCGGGCCCGCTTGCGCCGCCGGACGCATAGCCCGCGCTGACCGGCGTGAACGCGGCCCGCCAGGCCTGGCGGCGCGGGAAGGGCATGGAGGTGCCGCGCCACTGGTGGCTGCCGTCGAGCGAGCGCACGCTGTCCAGCAGCACCGAATAGCGCCGCTGGTTGCCCATGCGCGGCTCGGCCGGATTGCCGCCGAAGCGGCCGGTCACGGCGCGCACGCCCTGCTGGTCGAGCAAAGCCAGGCGGGCGAGGACGAGGGCGTCGTCCAGCGCCGCGAAGCGCGCCGGATCGAGCGTCGTCCGGGTCCGCGGCGCATTGTCGCAAGGACCGTCGGCGCTCGAGGCGAGCGGCGCACGCAGGCCGAGATCGGCGTCGATCCAGTCCGATGCGCACTGGAAGGCGAGCTGGCCGTTCGGCGCGGTCGCGAAGGTCGTGTTGAGGGTGTCGGCGGTGACCGTGACGGGCTGGAGCCCTTCCTCGAGCAGGTCGCCGAAGCTCTGGTCGCGCAGGCCGACGAGCCCGGTGACGAAATCCTCGACCAGGCCGCCCAGATATTCGTCGAGCTGGAGCAGCCGGAAATAGGTGGAGCGGGGCTGCGCGCCCAGCGAGGAGAGCAAGGCGGCGCGCCGCAGGGCGAGGTCGGAACGCATCGCCTGCAGCCGCGCGCAGACCAGGTCGCCGGCGGCGGCGGGCTGGCCCTCCAGCACCGGCGCGTAGCAGGCGAGCCAGCGGCGATAGGCGGCGGTGGGGCTCTGGCGTTCCTGCAGGGGCGGCCGGCTGGCGCCGCCTTCGCGGACCATGTTCTGGCCGAATTCGAGCGAGGCCTCGATATAGCGCTGGGCGACGATCTCGAGGTCGCGCGCCCATTCGGCGGTGAACACGGTGAGCGCCCGCGCCTGCTGCCAGGATTCCACCTGCGCGCGATAGGTCCGGTAGGCGGCCTGCACTTCGCTGCGCTGGGTGCCGTTGAGACGGGCATGGCCCGGGCTGCGCTCGTCAAAGATCATCGTGTCCGAGGCGGGCAGGTTGTAGCGCTGTTCGACCGCGCGGGCCGCGCCGAGTGTGGTGGCGAGCCTGGCCCGCTCCGCCGCCTCTTGGCCCGGCGCGCGGGCGCGGGCGACGCGGGCGAGATCGAGCATGGTGAGGATGGTGGTGACCGGTGCTGCCACGCCGCTCGCGCGCAGCCGCCGCCGCGAGGCGGTCAGGAAGGCCTGCGGGTCCGCCGCCGCCGAGGCGTAGAAATCGCCGACGCGCGGGCCGCCGCCCGCCGCATAATCATATTGGATCAGCTGCTGCGCCAGCCAGGCGGCGGGGACGCGGAGCATCGCCGGGTCGATCGCGTAGTCGAGCCTTTGGTCGATATATTTTTCGAGCCGGAAGTGGCGCAGCTCGATCCCCCTGGTTCGGTCGGCCCCGATCTCGAAGATCCCGCCGGCATAATTGTTGACGTAGCTATGGGCGAAGCTGTCGCCGGCGAAATGCATCGCATAGCCCCACGCGAAGGCGAGTTGCTCGTCGGTGCGGGCGTTGCTGAGCAGATGGTTCAGCCAGTCCGCGGCCTGCCAGCCATTGGCGACGCCGGGATGAACGATCGCCTGGCCGACCAGCACGTCGGGAAAGACGTCCGGCCCCAGCGCGCCGGCCAGGAACTCGCCCCTGTGGGCGCGGATCGCCCGGCAGGCCTCGGCCGGGACGGCGAAGTCCGCGCCGCGGATCGAGACCCGGCAGTCGCTGAGATCCTGCCAGACCTGGTCGGCGATATAGAGGTGGGTGCGCAGGCCGAAGGCCCCGGCCGGGGTTGCGCCGGCGGCGATCAGCGCCGCGCCGGCCAAGAGCAGAAGCCGCTTCCTCACGAGTCATTCTCCCCTCGCAACGACAGCTTTGGGATCGGCCAGCCCCTGCGGCAAGTCAATCGTTGCAGGCCCACTCCATGTCGCGCTCGTGGCGGGTCGGCTCCTCCGGGGTGAGCGGGGCAAGCGCGGTGCCGATTTCGGTTTTGATCTCGAAGCCCCGCATCAGGGTGCGGTGGACCGGGCATTTGTCGGCGACGGCGAGCAATTTGCCGGACCTTTCCGGGTCGAGCGGCGCCTCGAAGGCGATGTTGCGGGTGAAGAGGTCGCGCGGCGGCATCCCGTCCGCACCGGCCGGCACGATGCTGTGCGCGGCGGCGACCGAGAAGGGCGGGAGCGTCCAGCCCTTGCGCTCGGCATAGAGGCGAAGCGTCATCGCCGTGCAGGCGGCGAGCGCGCCGGAGAGCAGTTCATAGGGCGTCGGCCCGCCGCCGAGCCCGCCCGCCTCGACCGGCTCGTCGGCGACGACCGGACCGCCCCGCAGCTGCACCTCCGTCTGGAACCGGCCTTGCCCGGTCGGCCTTGCGATCACGTTGAAATCGGGTCCGGCGCTGCTGCCGTCGGTCATTGCGAGGCTCCTTTTCGCGGCGACCATGGCACAGGCCGCGGGGCAAGGTAAGTCGGGCTTGCATCTACTATGGAATGATATACTATATCAGTCAGTCAGAAGCAGAAACGGGGTTATCCACAGGTTCCTAACAGTTCGGTCCACGCAACCATTAGCAAAGCGAAGCAAGGCCCGAACGCGCGATCAGGGAGAAAGAAGATGGCCATGATTGACCCGCTTCCCGCCGGCATGTCGATCCGGCGCCCGCCGGCTTCCGGGAGCCGCCGCTTCGCCCTCGGCCCCGCCGGAACGGAGCCCGGGACGATCTCCGACATCAACACGACGCCCCTTATCGACGTGATGTTGGTGTTGTTGATCATGTTCATCATCACCATCCCGGTCGCCAGCCACAAAGTTCCGCTCGATCTGCCCGGCCGACCGCCTGTCCTCCCGCTCCCCGAGCGCCCGTTCCACCAGCTCGACATCGCCGCGGACGGCAGCCTGGCCTGGAACGGCGCCGCGCTGGCGGCCGATCAGCTGCAGGGCCAGTTGCTGCAGCTGGCCGCCAGCCCTTCCCTGCCGGAGCTCCGGCTCAATGCCGCCAGCGAGGCGCGCTACGAGCGGATCGACCAGATCCTCGCCCAGATCCGCCTTGCCGGCGTGGATCGACTCGGCTTCGTCGGCAACGAGCGCTACCGCCGCGCCTTCTGAGCGTCGCCCCGGGATTGACGCAGGCTCGCCCTTTCCGCCACGCTTGCTGGCAGGCAGGCGCGAGGGACGGATGAGCGACGGCAGGCACAAGGTCTTCATTGCGCTGAGCCTGCTCTGGATCGTGGCCGTCGGCGGCTACATGATCTGGGGCGCGTTCAATTATTCGGGCCTCTATCGCTGGCTGGCCGAATGGCAGGTCGAGCAATGGGGCGGCTTCTACCAGAAATGGACCGCGGCGCTGCCGGCCCTGGTCCTCAGCCTGCCCGCCATCGCCTATCTCGGCCACCGCAGCCGGCTCCGCCAGGCCGCCGAGGCGAACGACAAGGCCGCGCAGGCACGGACGATCGGGCGGACGGCGCGCTGGACGATGCTGATCGGCGTGGTGCTGCTGCTCGGCGGGGGCGCCGCCTTCGCTTTCTCGCAGACGCTTCCGGACGGCAGCGAGCGCGCCGGGGAGATCGACGGGACGCGGCTGGTCAGCGGCCAGGCCCCCGCCACCAGGATCCGGATCCGCGGCACCGACGATATCGAGGCGCGGACCCGCGTCGACCGGCCCGGGCCGAACGAGCGCACCACCTTCTACGCCGGCTTCCGGCTCGAGGGAGAGGCCAAGGACGCCCCGCTCCGCCTGTTCATCGAGCGGAACACGCCGGGACCGGAGGCGCTGACCACCCTGCAGGCCTTCCTGCCCGAGCAGACCGGCTATCTGATCGAGAACGGCCTGCCCGAGGAGGCGCTCGCCGACCTGCGCGCCCGCGGGATCGCGGTGGCGCGTCCGCACTGGCTGCTGAAGACAGGCGATCTCGCCCTGCGCGAGCCTTATTATATCGCCGCGGCTTTGGGCGGCTTCATCGGGCTGGTCTGCCTGCTGGTCGGCTTTGCCGGCTTCCTCCAGGCCCGCCGTCGCGCCTGGCTGGCGACGGCGATCCGGCCGGACGGAAGCCCGGCCGGAGGCCCGCCGCCGCCAGCCTAGAGCCGCCTGGCGCTCTCCAGCTTCGCCGAGGGAATCGGGTCGGTCAGGTAAAGGCCGGCCCGGCCGTCCTCCGACCAGCGGACGACGCCGCGATAATCCTCGCCCGTCTCGAAGTGCAGCTTGGTCGGCATGCCGGCATGGAAGCAGCCGTCATGGGTGAAGGCCGCGCCATGGTGCGACAGATTGTAGATGCGCACCGTGTGCAGGCCCTTGTCGCACCAGGCGATCGCGCGCGTCGCCACGGTCAGCCGGGGCGGCCGGTAATGCGGGAGCCGCTGCTCCGCGACCAGGGCATGGAGCGCAGCCGCGCAATCGATCGGCTCGTCGAAAGCGACGCCGCAGCGTTCGCCGTCCCACCAGACGACGCGGCCATCGACCGCGATGGCGTCGGACAGGCCGATGGTGAGCCGCTCGCCGGGCACGAGCTGCACATGGGTGGCCAGCATGATTCCCCGATCGGAAATATTGCGCACCCGCCAGAGGCCGACATCATGGGCGCGCGTGACCAAAGCGACCCGCAGGACGGTGTGAAAGCGCACATCCTCCCGCCGCTCCATGTCCCCGGGCAGCTTTACCGGGGCCTTGCGGGGTGCCTGACGATTGCCAACAATCATCGGACCCATCCCTCCTGACCGAGCCGAATACTTGCTGAAAACAACCTGGATCAATTTCGGTTCCGCAATTTTGCAAATAAGTCGCCATTTTATTCACAAGAGCCAAGAAGACGGCCAGTCGCTTCATAATATTCACGAAATAATAGTTAACGGCGTGATAACCATATTATTTGAAGCGGCGCCTCTCATCCGGCCGGTCCGGCGACCACGATCGTGCCCTGCGTGACGTTGCCGACGCGCGTCGCGCTGATCGAGACATTCTCGTTGGCGCTCGCTGCAGGACCAGGGTGGGCGTCGGGCCCGGCGTCCATCCGGCTCAGGGTGCGATAGCCGGCGGCATCGGCATGAAAGCGAACGTATCTCCTGCAGGTGGCCGGCCAAGCCTGAAGCAGGATAATGTCACGGCCAAAGAGAATCGGGACAGGCGCTAGCGGCCGTCCACGGCGTTGCCGAGATCGCGCATGCTGTTGCCCGCCGCCTCCCGGACGCGTCCGGCCCGCTCCTCGATCACGTTCGCGGCATTCGCTGCGGCGTTGCGCACCGCATCGGTCTGACCGGCAATCTCGTTGCGCGCATTGTCGGCGACATTGCCGAGGTCCTCGGCGATATTGTCCGCGGCCTGGCTGATGTTCCGGCTCGCATTCTCGGCGGGCGTGCTGTTGGTGCAGGCGCCGAGCCCGCACAGGCCGGCGGCGGCAAGGAGGATCGTCCCGGTCTTCATCTCGGCTTCCTCTCTGTGGGGCGCCGGGCAAAGCCGGGCGCGCGGCAAGCCGGCCCAGGCCGGCTCCCGGGACATAAAGCGCCGATCGGGTCCGGGTTCCCCGCGGCGGCTCAGCCGCCGCGTCGCTCGACGACGCGCGCGGTCTGCAGCGTGTCGGTATATTGCTGGAAGCGGACGACCTTGCCGTCCTCAACGCGCCAGACATGGACGAGCTGGGCATCCAGCGCCCGGCCGGTCGCTCTGTAGGTGCCCTTGTAGCGGCCCAGCACGACCACGGTGTCGCCGGCGTCGAGCATGTCTTCGGGCACCACGGTGAAGCCGTCCCATTCGGTGCCGATCCGCGCGAACACGCCGGTCAGCACCGCCTCGGGGCCGAGATAGGGGTTGCGGTCCGCATAGGGAAAATTCTCGGCCTCGTTCCAGACGATGTCCGGGCTCATCCGCCCGAGCACGCCCGGCACGTCGCCTTCGCCGAAGGCGGCATAGACCGCCTGCACCAGTTCCACATTCTCCTGAGACATGGCTTGCCCCCTTCTGATGGCGACTATGATCGGGCTTTCGGCAGGCAGCAATCGGTCATCGCGCCGGCCCCGCCGGATAGAGGAGGATGACGGTCTCGGCGTCCGACGGGCCGTAATTGTAGTAGAGGAGCCGCTCGCCGTCGGCGCGGCGGCCGGCGGAGAGGCTCAGCTGGCGCGGCGCCCCCGTCCCCTCGTTGCTCCACCGGATGCCCTGCCAGCGGCCGAGCGGCGATTCGGGCGCGTCGTTGCCGGTCGCGGCGCGCGTGCCGAGCCGGCCCAGCGGCGTCTCGACGCGGCCCCGGTCGGGATAGAGGATGAGCCCGTCCAGCGCGGCGGCGGCGCCGTCCGCGCCGAGCGCGAGGCCGCCGTCGGACCGCCGGGTGACGGTCAGGGTCACGCGCCCGCGCTCGCCGAGGCCGATCTGCCGGGTCAAAGCGAGATAGCGGCGATAGTCGGCCTCGCCGATCCCCAGATTGGCGTGCCAGGGCAGCTCGCCCTGCGGGTGCTGCGCCGCATAGGTCTCGTACCAGGTGCGGTTGCGGAGGATGGCAGCGGCCATGCGGTCGCGCAGCGCCACGGCCTCGGCGGGCGGCGCAAGCGCCATCGCGCGCGCCGCATGGCGGCCGGGCGTGGGCAGATAGTCGGCCAGCGGATCTGGCGCAGCAGCCGGGCCGGCGCTCGTGGCAGGCGTGGCGGCATTGGCTGCGGGACTCGCCGGCGCCGCGCTTTTATTGTCGGCTGGCTGCTCCCCGCTGCACGCGGCGAGCACGATCAGAGCGGGGAAAAGGGGAGCGATCCGCATGCGGACTGCATAGGGACTTCGCGGCGGCAGAGGAATAGAGACACAATTTTCATATTGAGATTATAGTCTCATTAGCCTATCGAGGCCGCGACTCACTGGAAAATGGATCGATGAAACTCACGCCCGCCCAGCTCGACGCCTATTTCGCGCGGATCGGGATCGCTGCCCCGGCGCGCGCCGACGCCGCGGCGCTCGCCGCGATCCACCGCGCCCATGCCCTGGCCTTCACCTGGGAAGCGGCGGACGCCTTCCTGATGCGCCCCGAAGGCGGCATCGATCCGGCGCGCGCGTTCGAGCGGATGGTGACGGGCCGGCGCGGCGGCTGGTGCTACGAGATGAACGGGCTGCTCGGCGCGGCCCTGGCGGGCGCCGGCTTCGCGGTGACCCGGCTCTGCTGCGGCGTGCACCGGGCAACGCTCGGCGAGGCCGCGATCGGCAACCATCTCTCGCTCCGCGTCGAGCTCGAGGACGGGCCGTGGCTGGTCGAGGCCGGGCTCGGCGACGCGCTGCCCGTGCCGATCCCGCTGCGCGCCGGCGCGCACGAACAGGGCTTCCTCGCCAGCGCGATCGAGCCGGCGGACGGGGAATGGCTGCGCTACGTGAACCACCGCCACGGCGTCGCCAGCAGCTTCGACTTCCGCCCGGATTATGCCGACGAGGCGGTGCTGGCCGCGACCGAAGTCTGGATGCGGACCGATCCGGGTTCGCCCTTCACCGGCGCGCTCGCGATCATGCGCCATTTCCCCGACCGGATCGAAAGCCTGGTCAACCGGACCAGGCGCACGCTCGGCGCCGCGGGCCTCGCGGAACGCGAGATCGAGGACGAGGCGGACTTCGCGGCGACGCTCGCGGGTCCGTTCGCGCTCGACCATCCGGACGTGCCGGCGCTCTGGGCGAAGACCGGCGAGGTCGTGGCGCGGGCCAGGGCAGCAGCCTGACCGCGGCGATTTCGCCGCATGGATGCCGGCCGTCCCGAGGGCGGCGAAAGCCCTGCGGCGATTGACCCGTTTGCCGCCCCGCCCCATCATCCGGCCATGAGCCACCGCATCTACAGGATGAGCTTCGCGAGCGTCTATCCGCTCTACGTGCAGAAGGCGGAGAAGAAGGGGCGGACCAAGGCGGAGGTGGACGAAGTGCTGCGCTGGCTGACCGGGCACAGCCAGGCGAGCCTCGAGGCCGAGATCGCGGCGAAGACGAATTTCGAGGACTTCTTCGCCAGGGCGCCGCGCCTCAACCCGAACCGCGAGCTGATCACCGGCACGGTCTGCGGGGTGCGGGTCGAGACGATCGAGGAGCCGCTGATGCGCGAGCTGCGCTACATGGACAAGTTGATCGACGAGCTCGCCAAAGGCCGGAAGCTGGAGAAGATCCTGCGGACGGCCTGAGCCGGCAGTCGGCGAATCGCGACCCTGCTGCGACAAATGGCCCCCTGCGCCCCTTGCCCGCGCGGCTCCGGCGGATAGATTTTTCCCTGCCGGGGCGCCCCTCGCGCGTCCCGGGCGGGGCGTCGCACGTCCGCCGTGCACGCCTCCTGTCGGTGTAAACAAGCAGCGGAGGAATTGAGACATGCGACTGACCCGAACGGCGGCCCTCGCCGGCCTCGCGTCGCTCGCGCTGGCGGGCGCGGCCTGGGCCGCGGAGAAGCCGGTCAAGCCGGTGGTGAACGTGATGGAGGTGGCGCTGCCCGGCGGCGGCGTCGCCCGGATCAGCTATAGCGGCGACGTGGCGCCGCGCATCCTCGTCGGCGAGGCGGGCGCGGACGCGCTCCGGGCGCGCTACGAGGCCGCCCGGTTCGCCGAGATGGACCGGTTCATGGCGGCGATGGCCGAGCGCGCGGCGCTGATGCGCGAACGGATGCGGCTCACCATGGCGGCGCTCGCGGCGCAGGCCCGGAGCGGCGCGCGCGACGGAGATGGCATGCGCTGGGTGAGCCTGCCCGGCTTCGGCGCCGCCGCCGGGGTCGCTCTGCCGCCGGGCGCGGTCAGCTATTCCTCGGTGACCCGGGTGAGCGGCGGCCGCGCCTGCACGGAGACGGTACAGGTGACTCGGACCTCGGCGGACGCGGCCCCGCAGGTCGTGCGGCGGACCTCCGGCGATTGCGGCGCGGGCGCGGCGACGCCGGCCGCCCCGCGCGCCGTCGCCCCGGCCCGGCGCCCGCGCCCGGCGGTGCGGCCCGACCAGGTGATCTGAGCCGCCTCTTGCGGACGGGGTAGACGCGGCTTCCGCGAAGGCGCGCGCTCCCCCTTCCGGCCCGAAGGTCACGAAAGTCACGCCGCTACGTGCGCGCGCGCGAAGCGGAGTCGTCGTCCCCTTCGGGGTCGCCCTCGATCTCGATGTCGCGGAACGCCTCGAAATGCTCGCCGAGGCTGCGCTGGGGAAAGTCGCGCGGCCAGTCGTCCTGGCCTTCGAGCGGCGCGGGCCGCGTCCCGTAGCGGACGGGGTCGTGCCGGCTCAGCAGGAAGATCAGCAACCGCTCGGACGGCCGCCGCCGCTCCGAGACGAGCACGCCGTCCTTCCAGACCTGCTCGACCATGCCGCCGGTCGCATAGTCGAAGGCAAGGGCGGCCAGCGACCGGGCGGCGATTGCCATGGCGGTGTCCCAGGCCTCGGAAAAGGCGCGCGCGTCGGGGCGGGCCGCCAGCCGATAGGCCGAGCGCACCGACATGCCGACCGATCGCGCGGCCGTGGTGACGCAGCCGGTCTCGGCCAGGGTCTCGATGAAGGCGATCTGCCTGTCGACGGTCCAGCCGTCGCGGCGCGGGCGGACGGGGACGGGGGCGAAGGCGAGAGGATCGGGTCGTTCGGTCATCAGGGGCTCCTTCAGGGAAAAAAGGAGCCGGCTATTTATACCGAATCGGGGGCTGTAGGAAAATTGTTTTTCACCTTTTGTTCCGATGCCCGCTCCGCGATTCCCTGGCCGGCGCGCCTGTGCGAAAGGGGCGGGCCGTCGCCATGCCCGTCAGCCTGTCTCCCAAGCGGAAGAAGCCTCATGCCCGTGATCCTGCTGCTCACCGTCTCCAACCTGTTCATGACCGTCGCCTGGTACTGGCACATCAAGGGAGAGGGGCTGAGCCGGCCGCTGGTCGCCGTGATCCTGATCAGCTGGGGGATCGCGCTGGCTGAATATTGCTGCGCCGTCCCCGCCAACCGGATGGGCGCGCTCGCCGGCTGGACGCCCGGCCAGCTCAAGATCGCGCAGGAGGCGATCGCCCTCTCCGTGTTTGGCGTCTTCATGGTGACCTTCCTGGGGGAGGCGATCAGCTGGCGGCATGTCGCGGCCTTCGCCTGCATCATGGCGGCGGTGGCGTTCCTGTTCGTGGGGAAGTGAGGGAGTGGATCGGGTGGCCGGCGTGCTCGGAGGGGGCAAGAAGGAAGTACCGGGAACCAGGGGAGGCTTGCCCTTGCGCCGCCCTGGCGCCGCGGCCTAGGTTCCGGCAATGCCCCGCGCCCGCTCCCTGTTCGTCGCCCTCGCCCTCGCCGCGCCTGCATCCGCCCCGCTCGCCGCGCAGCCGCCGGCGCCGGCCCCTGCCGTCCCGCCCTGGCAGGTCGACTGGGGCTCGCATTTCTGCTCCCTGATCCGCCAGCCCGCCGCCGGGCGGCCCTATGCCGCGGCGCTCCTGACCGTTCCCGGGAGCAACAGCAGCTCGCTGCTGCTCGTGCCCGAGGGGAATGCAACGCTGCCGCGCGGCATCGACACAGCTGTGCTCATGCCGGGAGGCCGCGCCTTTCCGCTCCGCGCTTTCCAGCAGAGACGCGGCACGGCGCAGGTGCTGCAGATCACCGGCTTCCCCTATGACCTGCGCGGGCTGCTCGAGGGCGCGGAGGCGCTGGAGCTTCGCGCCGGGACCGAGGTGCGGCTCCGCATTCCGGTCGACCAGTCGCGCGCCGCGCTCGCCGCGCACCGCGAATGCACGGCCGGGATCGCGCGGCAATGGGGGATCGACGAGGCGGCGCTGGCGGCGCTGCGCGAGCGGCCGTTCACCACCAACGGCTTCGGCTTCCGCTCGTCGGATTATCCCCAGGTTTCACTGTCGGACCGCAACCAGGGGCGGGTGATCCTGCGCGTCATGGTCGCCGCCGACGGGCGCGCGGCCGAGTGCAGCGTCGTCGCGACGAGCGGCGACCCGCAGATCGACGACCGCAGCTGCCGGGTGGTGCGGGCGCGGGCCCGCTTCACGCCGGGCCGCGACGCCTCCGGCCGGCCGGTGGCGATCGCCTCGGTCTTCACGGTGACCTGGCTGGTGCCCGGGGCGCGCTGAGCGGAGGAACCGGTGCGGCCTAGTCCTCGAACGGCCCGTCGCCCTCGCGGTCGCGCTCGTAAGAATGGGCGAGCGGGAAAGGCGGGAGCGAGGCTTCGCGGCGGATGGTCCAGCATTCGTAGCTGGGGGTGAACTGGCTGGGCGCGTCGAGCGCGCCGAGGTGAAGCTCGATCTCGCCGGAGCCCGGGAAGCTGGCGAAGACGGAGGAGCCGCAGGCGGGGCAGAAATGGCGGCTCTTGTACTCGCGCGTCTCGCCCTCGATCGTCACCTGTCCGGCCGGGAAGATGGCCGCGGCGTAGAACAGGGCGCCATGATGCTTGCGGCAATCCATGCAGTGGCAGAGGCCGACGCGGTTGGGGGTGCCGGTGGCCGTGATGCGGACGGCGCCGCAGAGGCAGGAGGCGGTGTGTTGGGGCATGGTGAGACTCCCGTTGGCTCAGGAGGCATGGCCGCAGTCCAGCTGTTCGCACTCAGACCGATCTTTATACGAGAGAGAAGTTCGGATATCGCTTTTCGATGGCCGCCAGCCTTGAGAATATCTCGGTGATGTATCCAAGTGTCTCATTAAAGGTGGGAAAGTAATCTGCCGGATGAGCGCATTCATTTCTCTTAGAGAGCATCCCGTGAAGCGCCTTTTTTTCAGCCTTTCCCAGCACTCCCATAACCTTAAACGCATCAATTAGAGCAAACTCTGTCACTTCCTCCCGCAAATATTCTATCGATGTGACATTCCATGCGGGTCGCGCGGCGTTGAGAGCAGCAAATCCGTCGCTCGCCGCCAATTCCTGCATACAGTCAGTCATCCCCGCCCACGCCATGACATGAGCGGCCCTAAATACTCCAACCTCCACGCATCGCAAAGATTGCCTTAAAAGATCATCCTGCTTCAAGTTTAGGCCATTGAGGGTGTCATAGCTTTGATCTAACGTCACAGTCCGCGTCGGCGAACTCTCTATTACGCCAAGGATCGAAGCGGCTTCAACTTCGAAAAGCCGGAGATTCTGTGCTAAGACAGCAATCTTATTTGGATTTGGCATCGAATAGGTGCTTACGCATAGCTGCAAAGAACTTGTCGTACACCTCGCCTGAAGCGTCCCCAGGTAGGCTGAGCTGGATGTTCATCACCACGGCCAATCCATCATCCGTGGGGACCTTCGTCTGGCTGTTATGAATGGGCGTCTCGGGGCGAGGGACTTTTGCGGAAGTGTTGCCTTCAGGAGATGCCGTCTCGATGCCGTCGAAGTTACCATATTGGGCGAGTGCCTTGAAGGTCCCGACCATCTTTTTGACATTCGGTTCGCTAGCAGTGGTTTTCGCCTTGAAGAAATTAGTTAGGGACTCAGTGTCCTTCCGGTGAGCGTCCGGAAATGTTTGAAATAGTTCGCTATATGCTTCTCGGGTGCCCTTCGCCACCGCGAGCGCCGGATCGGTACGTGCCTCTCGCCACAAATCTGTTGGCACTCCGCTGCTGTCTAAGAACCCTATGAAGCGAAGGACGCCCACAACCGATCGGTCGTGGCTACTCTTGTAACCCCAAACAGGAAGGTCCTTCGTCGTAAATTTTGCCGGAAAGCCATGTTTGCCGATCGCGCTAATGACGTTCGTGAGCGTCCCGGTGTTTTGCGTGGAAGGATACATGCACGGCCCCCTGGCTATGTCGCGGATGTTAGCGGCTTTGCGCCCCAAGCCAAGTCCATGGTTGGTGTTGGGAGTTCTGCTCTGGTATGTTTCGTTGTGGAGGGGTGCACCAATGGCCACACAATCCTTGTCCACTGCGGGAGGTAGAAGTCCCAGGTTTCCATTTTTCCCGCTCAGCGATGCGATCTCCTATGCAGAAAAGATCTATCAGGGCGTCCACAGGAGCCCAGTTGATTCTCTAACTGCATACAAACTGATGGGTTTCACGGGGAAAACGGGAAGCAGCTCGAAGGCCCTTGGCGCAGCCAGACAATTTGGTCTTGTTGAAGGAACAGGGGATAGAACGAGAATAACAGATTTGGCTCTCAAGATATTCGAGCCGGCTTCTCCGAATGAAAAGGCTGAGGCTATCAATGATGCTGCGCGGCGCCCGGAACTTTATAACCAGATATTGTCTCGGTTCGAAGGACGTATTCCTTCGGCGGATGAGCCCTTACGGGCCTTTTTGATACGCGAGGCGGGGTTCTCGAAAACAGGTGCTGACAGCTTCTTGGAATCGTTCCGAGCAACTCTGAATTACGTCGGCCAGTTCGTTCCGATGAAGCAAGACCATTCGGATCAAGACAACGATAGACAAGAAGGCGATGGTAATTCCCTACAACAGGAAGTCGAAGAAACTCCTGTCGGGGATAGCGTCGCCCCGTCCGAGCCCAGCCGGCTTGAGCGATCTGGTGAGGTCTTCCGCGTCCCGGTAGCTCGGCATTGCATCGCAGAGCTGCGGTTCGAAGGCCCAGTGACCGCCATCGCGCTCGACAAACTGGTGAAGCACATCGAACTGATGAAGGAAGTGTGGGCGGAGGGGTAGGTTACTCCGCCCCTGCTCCAGTTCGTAAATTGTTCCGCCCTTTCGGAGGCTGAGGCGAAGAAGCGTTCGCTACTCCGCCGCCACCCCGGCCCGCGTGAACATATCATCTCCCTCGCTCCCGGCCTCAGGCGCGTCATTGGCCGCCTTCGCCGCCTGCCGGCGATCAAAATTCTCCCAAACCTCGCCCCAATTCCCCTTCGTCGCGGCCTTGGAATATTCCGTCGCGCGCTGCTCGAAGAAATTGGCGTGCTCGACGCCGTTCAGCAAAGGCGCCAGCCAGGGCAGGGGATGCTCGTCCACCATGTAGATGGGCTGGAAGCCGAGCTGGCCCAGCCGCCAGTCGGCGATGTAGCGGATATATTTCTTGATCTCCTTCGGCGTCATGCCGGGGACCGGGCCCATCTCGAAGGCGAGGTCGATGAAGGCGTCCTCGAGGCGGACGGTCTTCTGGCAGACGTCGAGAATGTCCTCGCGTACGCTCTTCGTGAGGCAGTCGCGCTCCTTGACGAAGGCGTGGAACAGGCGGGTGATGCCCTCGCAGTGCAGGCTCTCGTCGCGCACCGACCAGCTGACGATCTGGCCCATGCCCTTCATCTTGTTGAAGCGCGGGAAGTTCATCAGCATGGCGAAGCTCGCGAAGAGCTGCAGGCCCTCGGTGAAGCCGCCGAACATGGCGAGCGTGCGGGCGATGTCCTCGTCCGTGTCGACGCTGAACGTCGCGAGGTAATCGTGCTTGTCCTTCATCTCCTTGTACTGGAGGAAGGCCGAATACTCGCTCTCCGGCATGCCGATCGTGTCGAGCAGGTGGGAATAAGCCGCGATGTGCACCGTCTCCATGTTGGAGAAGGCGGTCAGCATCATCTTGATCTCGGTCGGCCTGAACACCCGGCCATATTTGTCGTGGTAGCAATCCTGCACCTCGACGTCGGCCTGGGTGAAGAAGCGGAAGATCTGGGTGAGCAGGTTGCGCTCATGCTCGGTCAGCTTCTGCGCCCAGTCGCGGCAATCCTCGCCGAGCGGGACCTCCTCCGGCATCCAGTGGATCTGCTGCTGGCGCTTCCAGAAGTCGAACGCCCAGGGATATTCGAACGGCTTGTACTGCTTGCGGGCTTCGAGAAGAGGCATCAGTCAGACTCCAACCGGAGGTTGTCATTCCCTCCCTCCCCCTTGTGGGGAGGGCTGGGGTGGGGGTGCGGGCCGGCGGACCGCGCGCGACTGCGTCGCGCACCCCCCATCCGGCCCTTCGGGCCACCTTCCCCCACAAGGGGGGAAGGGATTTGTGCGGCGATCGCGGTCAGTACGGCGTCGAGATCCCGCAGTACCTCATTGTTCCAGAAGCGAAGCACGCGATACCCTTCGCCTTCCAGAAAATGGGTGCGCGCGGCGTCATAGTCCAGCGCTTCGCCATGCTGGCTTCCGTCCACCTCGACGATCAGCCGGCAACGATGCGAGGCGAAATCGGCGTAATAGGGACCGAAAGGAACCTGACAGCGGAAGCGGGCGTCAGTCAGCACCGAGCGCATCCCCTTCCAGAGGCAGCGCTCCGCCGGAGTCATCTCCCGGCGAAGCGTTCGTGCACGGGCGACCGTCCCTGGCGCCAGATAAGGGCTGCGACGCATTTTCGTCATGGCCGGCCTCCCTTGAGCGCGTCGAGGCCGGCGAGCGCGCCGCCGAGCAGGAGGAGCGCGCCGAAGCCGCGGACGAACCAGAGCGCGCCCGTGCTGGAGAGGAGGCGGATCTGCAGCGGCACGGTGCCGCCGCCGCCGATATGGCGCTTCTGCCAGTCCATGCCCTTCAGGAAGAAGCCGAGGATCTGCCGCGCGAAGACGAGGCAGCAGAGGCCGAGCAAGAGGGCGATGGCGAGGGGGAGCCAGGTCACGCCTCGTCCTCCTCGCGGATGACGCGGTGGCTGCCGGCGACCTCGCGCTCGCGGATCGTGCGGGTGCGGTAGACGATGCGGGTGCCGCCGCGGGCGCCGGCGCCGAACACGACGATGCCGAGGAAATAGCCGAAATCGTACCAGCCGCCATTATTGGGCACCTGGTAGACGGCGACCTCGGGCACGAACAGCGAGACCAGCCACGACCAGATGAAGATGAAGCCGTCCCAGAGGCCGCGCAGGAAGCCCGGCGCGTCCGCGGCGACGGCGCCCGCCAGCGTCTGCCGCGCGCAGGCGGAGAGGGTGACGAGCAGGCCGAGGGCGGGCAGGGCGCGGGCGGCGGTCATCGTCACAGGTCCAGCCAGCCCAGGCCGATGGCGGTGAAGATGCCGGCGGCGAGGAGGCACATGACGGCGGCCTGGCGGAGCTGGCCGAAGCCGCGCTCGCCGCGGGTGCTGAGGAACAGGCCGACGGCGACCACGAGGAAGACCATGCCGATGACGAAACGGGTCGCGTTCACGATCTGCATCCGTCTTTCCTTCTCAGGCTCCGCGGGCCCCTGCTCTGGCGTGCCCCTCTCCCCCAGCCCTCTCCCCGAGGGGAGAGGGAGTCACATCACTGACAGGCGAGACACTCGTCATAATCGGTCGACTGCAGCTCGATCTCGCGCAGGTTCGGCGTGTTGTCGGCCTCGACGCCGCCGGCGAAGCCGGCGCGCTGCACGGACTTGGAGCGCAGATAGTAAAGCGATTTGATGCCGAGCTCCCAGGCCCGGTAGTGGAGCATCAGGAGGTCCCATTTGTCGACGTCGGCAGGGATGAACAGGTTCAGGCTCGTGGCCTGGTCGATATAGGGGGTGCGGTCCGCGGCCAGCTCGAGCAGCCAGCGCTGGTCGATCTCGAAGCTGGTCTTGAAGACGTCCTTCTCCTCCTGGGTCAGGAAGTCGAGATGCTGGACCGAGCCGCCGCGCTCGAGGATCGAGGACCAGACGCTCTCGCTGTTCTTGGCCTTGTCGGTCAGCAGCCGCTCGAGATGCGGGTTGCGGATCGAGGTCGAGCCCGAGAGCGTCTTGTGGGTGTAGATATTGGCCGGGATCGGCTCGATGCAGGCCGAGGTGCCGCCGCAGATGATCGAGATCGAGGCGGTCGGCGCGATCGCCATCTTGCAGCTGAACCGCTCCATCACGCCCTGGTCGGCCGCGTCGGGGCAGGCGCCGCGCTCCTGCGCGAGCATCAGGCTCGCCTCGTCGACCTGGGCGCGGATATGCTTGAAGATCCGGAGGTTCCAGGACTTGGCCATGGCGCCCTCGAAGGGCAGGCCGCGGGCCTGGAGGAAGGAGTGGAAGCCCATCACGCCGAGCCCGACGCTGCGCTCGCGCTCGGCCGAATAGCGGGCGCGGGCCATCTCGTCCGGGGCGCGGTCGATATAGTCCTGCAGGACATTGTCGAGGAAGCGCATCACGTCCTCGATGAACATCTTCTCGCCGTGCCACTCGTCCCAGGTCTCGAGGTTGAGCGAGGAGAGGCAGCAGACCGCGGTCCGCTCCTGCCCGTTCTGGTCGGTGCCGGTGGGGAGGGTGATCTCCGAGCAGAGGTTCGAGGTGGTGACCTTGAGGCCGACGTCGCGCTGATGCTTCGGCATCGAGCGATTCACCTGGTCGATGAAGATGATGTAGGGCTCGCCGGTCGCGAGACGGGTCTCGACCAGTTTCTGGAAGAGCGAGCGGGCGTCGACGCTGCCGCGCTCCGAGCCGTCCTTCGGGCTCTGCAGCTGCCATTCGCGGCCGTCGCGCACCGCCTCCATGAAGGCGTCGGTGACGAGCACGCCATGGTGCAGGTTCAGCGCCTTGCGGTTGAAGTCGCCCGAGGGTTTCCGGATCTCGAGGAACTCCTCGATCTCCGGATGGGAGATGTCGAGATAGCAGGCGGCCGAGCCGCGGCGGAGCGAGCCCTGCGAGATGGCGAGCGTCAGGCTGTCCATCACCCGGACGAAGGGGATGATGCCGCTGGTCTTGCCGTTGAGGCCCACCGCCTCGCCGATGCCGCGGACATTGCCCCAATAGGTGCCGATGCCGCCGCCTCGCGCGGCGAGCCAGACATTCTCGTTCCACGTCCCGACAATGCCCTCGAGGCTGTCGTTGACGCTGTTGAGGTAGCAGCTGATCGGCAGGCCGCGGCCGGTGCCGCCGTTGGAGAGGACCGGAGTCGCCGGCATGAACCAGAGCCGCGAGATATAGTCGTAGAGCCGCTGCGCATGGGCGGCGTCGTCGGCATAGGCCGAGGCGACTCGGACGAAGAGGTCCTGGAAGGTCTCCCCGGGCAGCAGATAGCGGTCCTGCAGCGTGTCCTTGCCGAAATCGGTGAGCAAAGCGTCGCGCGAATGATCGACCTCGACCGGATAGACGATCGGCTTCACCGATTTCGAATCGGAGTCGCGGGCAGACCCCGTCGCCTTGGGGGCCGCTTTCGCCTTCCTGGGCGCCTCGGTCACGCTCACGCTCACGTCGGCCTGACTCACTTCGCTGCTGCCGGACAGGTCCATCACTCTACCCCTCGTTCCTATAACGTTCCAGTGGGATTCGGGTCCCATCTAAGCGATTCCGGGAGAGCGTGTGCGGGTTGATTTCGCCTTGTCCCCGATATCCACAGGGCAGGCGTCCGTGCCTCGGCGAAGCCTGTCGCCGATTCAACGCTCCCACAACCAATAGCGGCTCCCCCTGCGAAGCGCCACCATCCATTGTGCCTCAAATCGAGTCCGACGCAATAGAGTAAATATGCGGTAAGGATTCGGTTCGTCGCATTTATATGGGTGCGACGAACCGAATCTTCGAGGGTTCAGCCGGCGATTTTGCAGGCTTCCTCCCAAGCCGCCTGGAGGCGCTCGCTCACCGACGGCCCGGCCGGCCGCGGGGCACCCAGATGCACCGTCCGGAGCTCGGCCATGAAGTCCTCCCACAGCTTTGGCCCGCCCGTCTCGAGCAGCTCGGCGCGGACCGACAATTCGTGCGTCACCGGCAGGTGGCGGCGGCCCCAGGCGCCCATCTGGGCGAACAGGGGGACCAGCTGGATCGCCTTCTCGGTCAGGCTGTAGATCGCCTTCTGTTTGTGGCTGGGATCGTCGGCCTTGCTGATCAACCCCGCCGCGAGCAGCCGCTTCAGCCGGTCCGACAGGATGTTGGAGGCGATCCCCTCCTCCGATTCGGTGAGCAGGGTCCGGAAATGCCGGCGGTTGCCGAACATCATGTCGCGGATCACGATCAGGCTCCAGCGGTCGCCGAGCACTTCCAGGGTGAGGTTGATCGGGCAGCCGGAACGGATCTCGGTCATGGACAGGATATAGGGCGCGAAAAAACCGCTTGCAATATGAAATCAGTTTGCCTAGTCAGGTGCAACTGCTTGCAAAGTGCAATCGGTTTTCTGAATGGAGTCCGCCATGAAGTTCCTCTGCCTCTGCCATTATGACGCCGCCGCGTTTGCCGCGCTCGGCCCCGCCGACTTCAAGGAAATCGGTGCGATTTGCGCGCCACATGATGCGGCGCTGAAGGCGAGCGGCCATTTGCAGTTCGTCGGCTCGCTCGCCATGCCCGACCAATATCGGACGTTGCGCGCCGACGCCGATGGCGTCACCGTCGCCGACGGGCCCTATGCCGAGGCGCCCGAGCCATTTGGCGCCTTCTTCCTGATCGAGGCGGAATCGATGGACGAAGCCGAGGAGATCGCCCGACTGCACCCCGGCGCGCATCTGGGCGCGTTCATGCGCGGCGGGATCGAAATCCGGCCGGTCGATTTCTTCGAGCAGCCCTGACCCCCCCAATCCAAAGACCAAGGAGCCTGTCATGTCGAAACTTCGCGTCGCTTCCTTCGGCCTGTCGCTGGACGGCTATGGCGCCGGGCCGGACCAGAGCCTGGCCAACCCTCTGGGCGTGGGCGGGGAGGACCTGCACAAAAGCGGCCTGATCGCCACGCGCACCTTCCGCTCGATGTACGGCCAGGAAGGCGGCACGACCGGCGTCGACGACCGCTTCGCCGCGGCCGGCTTCGAGAATGTCGGCGCCTGGATCATGGGCCGCAACATGTTTGCGGCGAGCCGCGGGCCCTGGCCGGACGACGGCTGGAAGGGCTGGTGGGGCGACAATCCGCCCTATCATTGCCCGGTCTTCGTGCTCACCCACCATGCGCGGGAAGACCTCGCCATGAACGGCGGCACAATCTTCCATTTCGTCACCGGCGGCATCCACGAAGCGCTGGATCGGGCGCGGGAGGCGGCCGGCGGCAAGGACATCCGGCTGGGCGGCGGCACCGCGACGATCCGCGAGTATCTCGCGGCCGGCCTGCTCGACGAGCTGCACCTCGCCGTCGCGCCCGTCCTGCTCGGCAAGGGCGAGGCCCTGTTCGCCGGGCTCGACCTGCCGGCGCTCGGCTACCGGGTGCGCGAGACCGTCCCCGGCGAGGGAGCGACGCATGTGATCCTGGAACGTGCCGGGGCCTGATAGTCATCCCGGCGCAGGCCGGGACCCATGAACAGCCTGGGCGTGTCGGCCCGGTCAAGACGCTCGAGCCTCTCCTTCCACGAATCGAGTTCATGGGTCCCGGCTTTCGCCGGGATGACTCGGGGGCACGGCAGCGCACCCACGCGCCGAAACGAAAGCCGATTGCGCCATTCGGAGACTTGCGGCGGGGGCGGCGATTGACTCTTTTCGGCCGCGTGCAAACATTCCCCGCATTCGCGAGGAGTCGTTTATGGCCGCATATGCCGTGGAGCTCATGACCCGTTATGACGGGCTCGTCATCGCCACCTTCCCGGACCTGCCCGGCGTGACCGCCCTGGGCCGCGACGACGAGGAGGCGCTGGGCGAGGCGCGACGGGCGCTCGACGAGCATGCACGGTCCGGCGAGTTCCTGCCCGAGCCCAGCGCGCGCGGCGCGACCCTGATCGAAGCGCCGCTGATCGTTCCCGCCTAGGGGCGCTTCGAAACCGGCGCCTACCGCCTGGTCGCGGGGATGATGCGGTTGGCGACGATCAACTCGCCCCAGCGGCCCCAGATTCCGCCCTGCATGTAATTGCCCCCGGTGAACACCACGGCGAGCCGATATTCGGGAATGACGAGCAAGATCTGACCGCCATTGCCGGTCGCGGAATAGATTTGGACCTGGCGGCCGTTGACGGTGAACGCGCCGAGATGCCAGGCGAGGCCGTCGACGCCGCGGCCATAATATTCGCCGAACTCCTCCTCGCTGTAGCCAGTGGTGGCCGGGCTGATCTCCATGCGCGGCGCGGTCGACCGGGCGACCCATTCGGCAGGCACGATCCGCCGCCCGTTCCACATTCCGCCGTCGAGATACATCTGCCCGATCTTGAGCAGGTCGCGGGGCCTCAGGAAGGCGCCGCCGCCCAGATAGCCCTCGCCGTTCGGCATCAGGTTCCAGTGCCAGCGGCCGAACTGCAGCGGCCGGGCGAGCATGCGCTCGAACAGGCGCGGCAGCCAGGTGCGCGTGGCGCGGGTCAGCGCCCCGCCGACCAGATTGGTATTGGCCGAGCAATAAGCGTAGCGGGTGCCCGGATCGTGCGCCATCGGCAGGTCGAGCGTGTAGCGCCACCAGTCGGGCTGCTCCCGCTGGCCCTGCATCGTCCCCTCATTGCCCGGCGACGCGTCGTCATTGTCGTTGCAGGCGAGGCCGGCGCTGTGGGTCATCAAATGGGCGAGGGTGATCGCGTCCTTGCGCGGATCGGGATTGGCGAAGGGCGCGCCCGCCGCGAGCAACGGCGCGACCCGCGAGTCGGGGGAAAGGCCGGTCTCGGCCATCACTGTGCCGAGCAGGACGGAGGAAAAGGTCTTGCCGGCCGAGCGGATGTCGTGCGGCGTGTCGCGATCATAGCCGAAGAAATATTCCTCGAGCACCAGCCGGCCGCGATGCGCGACGAGCAGGGAGTGGATCAGCTTCGGCGGCCGCGTCGTCGGATCGGACTGGGCGATGTCGCGGACGATCTGGGTGAGGGCCGCCTCGTCGATCCCGCCTGCGGACGCGGCGGCGGTGCGCCAGCCGTCGCCGGTTGCGGGCGGGGCGCGATAGACGTAGGGCCGCCGGCCGGGCGGGGCGGGGTGGAAGCCCGTGGCGAGCGCCGGCCGGATGCGGCGCAGCACCAGCGGGCGGGTGAAGCCGCGCCAGCGCAGCTCCAGCCGTTCGGGCCGCGCGAGCAGCCGCGCCTCATGGTTGAGCTCGCCGCCATCGTAGCGAAGATTGAAGCGGATCCTGTCGCCCTCGCGCAGCACAAGGAAGCGCGAGGCGCCGCCGGTAAAGTTGAGCTCCGGATTGCGGAAGGCGGCGGTGAGCACGCCCCGGCCGTCCCGGAAGATGCTGAGATAGAGGCGGAAGCGGTCGTCCAGTGGGACGACGTTGCCGCGCCAGCGGCCTCTGCCAAGGGCGGCGAGCGTTACCGGCGTGGCGAAGCGCTGCCCCGAGCCGCCGGGATTGGGCCGGGTCTCGCTGGCGCCCGAGGGCTGCAGCCAGAAGCCCTCGAGCCGGCGGCCGCCGTCGACGAGGCGGCCGCGAAAGCCGCCCTGCTCGCCGAAGCGGAAGAAGAGCTCACCGCCCTCGCTCGTCCCGGCCGCCGTGCGCCCGCCGATCATGCCCTGCCAGCCGGTGCCCCGCCGGACGAGAGTGAGCGCGCCGCGCAGGGCGGGGCCGAAATCGCCCTCATAGGCCCAGAGGCCGAGCAGGGCGTCGTCCGCGGGAGCGGCCTGCGCGGCGGCAGTGGCGGGCCGCAGCGAGGCAAGAGCCAGACCCGCGAACAGGGCGCAGAAGATCCTGAGCATCACGCTGTCTCCTTCGTCTCGCGTTCCGCCAGCCAGGCGGCGATCGGCGCGAAGCCGTGCTGAAGATTGGCCTTGAGCGCGGCGCAGGCGGCGGCGAGATCCCCGTCCCGAAGCGCGGCCATCACCGCCTCGTGCCCGCCGGTCGCCACCGCCACGTTGCGTCGCTCGCGCATCAAAGCGACCTCATAGCGGCGCGTGCGCAGGATGAAGGTGTCGATCAGGTCGAGCAGCGCCCGGTTCGGGCAGCCCGCGATCAGCAGGCGGTGCCATTCGTCGTCGAGCGCGATCACCGCGTCGGCATCGCTTTCCCGGCCGATCCGGCCGTTGAGCTGTGCGAGCGCGCGCAGCCGGGCCGGCGAGGGCAGGCCGGCGAGGCGCAGCGCCTCGGGATCGAGCAAGGCGCGGATCGGATAGAGGTCGGCCAGCTCCTCGAGGGTCAGCGGCTCGACGAACCAGCCGATCCTCGGCCGGTTCGACAGCGCCCCCTCGCGCTCGAGCCCGGCGAGCGCTTCCCGGAGGGGCGTCCGGCTGATTCCGAGCCGCGCGGCGAGATGGACCTCGTTGACCCGCGCGCCCGCCGGGAGCGTGCCGTCGACGATCATGTTGCGGACCGCGCGCGCCGCGGTGTCGGCAAGCGTGTCCCGGGAGAGCGCGGCGGTGGCCATGTTGTATACTGTATACAATAGTGCCACCGACCGCAAGTCATTGCCAAGCGGAGTGAGAGGTGTATGGGGCGCGCATGCTTTCTCAACGAACGCGGTATACAATCAGGGCGCTGCTGCACCTCGCCGACCGCTACGGGGAAGGCCCGGTCCAGCTCACCGAGATCGCGCAGGCGCAAAACCTGCCGGCCAAGTTCCTGACCGTCATCCTCTCGCAGATGCGCCGCGCCGGCCTCGTCGACACGATGCGCGGCCGCGAGGGCGGCTATTGGCTCGCCCGCCGGCCCGAGGAGATCAGCTATGGCGAGATCGTCCGGCTGACCCGCGGCTCGCTCGGGCTGCTGCCCTGCGCGAGCCGGCTCGCCTACGAGCAGTGCAAGAATTGCATCAGCGAGGATCAGTGCCGCCTGCACCGGGCGATGCTGATGGTCCGCGACGAGACGGCGCGCATCCTCGACGGGCTCAGCCTCGCCGACAAGGTCGAGGTCGACGACCGCATCGAGGCATGAGCGGCCCTCGCGTCGTCGTGGTCGGCGCGGGGGCGTCGGGGACCTTGCAGGCGCTGCATCTTCAGCGCGCCGGCGCCGACGTCACCCTGGTCGAGCGGGCCGCCCGGCCGGGGCGCGGCGTCGCCTATGGCACGACCAGGCCCGAGCATCTGCTGAACGTGCCCGCGCGGCGGATGAGCGCCTTTGCCGACGAGATCGGCCATTTCAGCCGCTGGTGGGCCGACCGCACCGACGATGCCGCCACCGAGGAGGATTATGCGCCGCGCATGGTCTATGGCGACTATCTCACGGAATTGCTGGCGGAATCGGGCGTGGCGGTCGTGCACGGTGAGGCGGTGGACGTCGCCGGCGCGGTCCTGCTCGCCGACGGGCAAGGGCTGGCCGCGGACGCAGTGGTGCTCGCGCCCGGCAATTTCCGCCCGGCGACGCCGCGCGGCATCGATCCGGCCGCGCTCGGCGACCGCTGGATCGAGGACCCCTGGGCCGGCGGGCTCGAGGGGCTCGGGCCGAAGGACGTCGTCTTTCTGCTCGGCACCGGCCTCACCGCGGTCGACGTCGCGCTGACCCTGGAGGCGACCGGTTTCCGGGGGCGGATCGTGGCGCTGTCCCGCCGCGGCCTCGCGCCGCGCAGCCACGGCCTGCGCGAGCCGATGGTGGCGGCGCGCGAGGATCTGGTGCCGTCCTGCACGAAGATGCTGCGCCGGGTCCGCCAGCGCAGCGGGGAGGTGGGCTGGCGGGGCGCGGTGCACGAGCTGCGCACGGTCACGCAATGGCTCTGGGGCGCGGCGGACGAGGCGGAGCGGCGCCGCTTCCTCCGCCATCTGCGCCCCTGGTGGGACGTGCATCGCCACAAACTGGCGCCGGCGGTCGGGGCGACGATCGAGGCGATGCGGGCCGAGGCGCGGCTCGCCGTGGCGGCCGGGCGGCTGGTGTCGGTTGACCCGGTCGAGGGCGGCGTGGAAGTGCGGTTCCGGCTGCGCGGCCATGAGGAGATCGAGCAGTTGCGCGCGGCGCGGATCGTCAATTGCACCGGGCCCGAGCTGGGCATCGCCCGGGCCGGGGAGCCCTTGCTCGACGTTTTGCTCGCCAAGGGCGCGATCCGCGAGGATGCGCTCGGCATCGGCGTCGACGTCGACCTGGAATGCCGGGCGATCGGTGCGGACGGCGCGGCAAGCGAGACCCTGTCGGTGATCGGCCCGGTGACGCGGGGGACCTTCTGGGAGAGCGTGGCTGTGCCCGACATCAAGGTGCAGGCGGCCAGGGTGGCGGCGCGGTTGACCGGCTAGCCTCCTCCCCAGTCGCCGATTGGGGAGAAAGACTAGATCACGATCCGGAACAGGGCGCCGCCGCCCTCCCGGTCCCCCACGCTGATCGCGCCGCGATGGGCGAGGACGACCTGGCGGGCGAGGCTGAGGCCGACGCCGGTGCCCTCCTGCTTGGTGGTGAAGAAGGGGAGGAAGATGTCCTGCCTCAGCCCTTCCGGCACGCCGGGGCCGTTGTCGGCAATCTCGATCTGGACGCGACCGGAGCGGGTGCGGGAATAGCTCAGCCAGACGTGCGGCGCCTCGGCATGGCCGCGGGCGGCCTGGGCGGCATTGCGGATCAGGTTGATCAGCACCTGGCTCATCAGGTCCGGATCGGCGTCCAATGTCGGCACGCCGTCCACATTCAGGGTGAAGCCGATCCCCTGCGTGCGGTCGCTGGCGCGGAACAGGCTCTCCAGCTCGCGGCCCCAGGCCTCGACGTCGATCGGCCGGCGGCGAATCTCGGGGGCGCGGCTGATCTGGCGGTAGCTCTCCACGAAATGCATGACGCCGTCGGCTCGCCGGGCGAGCGTCTCCACCGCCATGCGCGCGTCGGTGACGTCCGCATTCTCGCCATGATCGACCTCGCGCATCAGATCGACCGCGCTGTGCGCGAGGCTGGTGACCGGGGTCATCGAGTTCATGATCTCGTGGGTCAGCACGCGGATCAGGTCGGACTGGGCGGCGATCTCGATCGCGTTGAGCTCGCCCTGGATGGGCTGCACCGCGACGACGCGGACCAGGCCGCCGAGCCGGTGCACGACCGCGGCGCTGACCAGCATGGTCTGCGGCACACCGTCGGAGACGAGCGGGACGAGGCGCGGGCGGTTCACCGCGCCGCCCTGCAGCGCCGCGGCGAAGGCCTCGCCATATTCGCGGAAATCCTCGATCCTGACGCCCTGGTGGCGGACGAGCAGCCGGCGCGCCGCCTTGTTGGCCAGCTCGACCTTGCCGGCGTCGACGGTGAGCAGGGCGGTCGGCGCGTCGTCGAGCACCGCCTCGTAGAAGCGGTTGGCATCGATCAATTTGTGGCGCTCGTCGCGCAATTTCTTGATCGAATCGTCGAGCACGTCGGACAGGTCGCCGAAGCCGGAGCCCTGGCCGCGGTTGGAGAAGCCCTGGCTGAAATCGCCGAAGCGCACCGCGTCGAGGAAGCGGGCCAGCTCCATGTTGGTGCGCTGGATGTAGCGCCAGAGCATGAAGGCGGCACCGAGCACGATCAGCCCGGCGACGATCCGCGCCGCGCCGAGGTCGGTCCGGCCGAGCGAGGCGACGAACAGGAAGACCAGCGCGACGAGCAGGCTCAGCCGCCAGGCCAGGCCGAGCACGAAGCGGTTGTGGAAGTGGAGCCTCACCTGAAATCCCTCCCCCTCGAGGGGGAGGGTAGGGAGGGGGTGTCCGGCGTTCGGGAGGATCCGCGGAGGCCGAGCCCCCTCACCCTGACCCTCTCCCCGCCGGGGAGAGGGTATTTGGCCGAGTCTTCCCTCACCGCATCACAGCCCATGCTTTTCCATGCGCCGGTAGAGCGAGGCGCGGGTGAGGCCGAGCTCGGAGGCGGCGAGGCTGATATTGTAGCTGTGCTTCTTCAGCGCCTCCTCGACCATCTGCTTCTCGACCCGCTCGAGATTGAGGTCATCACGCGCGACTGGCGTGGGAGCAGGCGCGGGCACCGGCGCGGCGCGCGACGGGGCGAGGCCGCGGGAGAGGGAGAAGTCGGCTTCGGTGAAGGCGGCGCCGTCCGACAGGATCACGGCGCGCTCGCAGGCATGGCGGAGCGCGCGGACGTTGCCGGGCCAGTCATAGGCCTCGAGCGCCTGCACCACCACGTCGGGCAGGGCGCGGACCGGCTTGCCGTATTTCTTCGCATATTGGGCGATGAAATGCTCGGCCAGCTGGAGGATGTCCTGCCGCCGTTCGCGCAAGGGCGGCAGGTCGATCTCCACCGTGTTGAGGCGGAAGAGCAGGTCCTGGCGGAAGCGGCTCTCGTCGGCGAGCTGGTCGACCGGGCAGTTGGTCGCCGCGATCACGCGGATATCGATCGGCACCGGCTTGTTGGCGCCGACCGGGACGATCTGGCGCTGCTCCAGCGCGGTCAGCAATTTCGGCTGGAGATGGAGCGGCAGATTGCCGATCTCGTCGAGGAAGAGGGTGCCGCCGTCCGCCGCCTGCATGCGCCCGATCCGGTCGCTGCGCGCGTCGGTGAAGGCGCCCTTCACATGGCCGAACAGCTCGCTCTCGAACAGATTCTCGGCGACCGCGCCGAGATCGACCGAGACCAGGATCTGGTCGGCGCGGCGGGAGCGGGCATGGAGCGCGCGGGCGGCCAGCTCCTTGCCGGTGCCATTCTCGCCGAGGATCAGGACATTGGCGTCGGTCGGCCCGGCCCGCTCGATCAGCGACCAGACCCGGGCCATGGCCGGGGACTCGCCGAGCAGGGGCGTGTCACCGCCGGCCGGGGTCGAGATCGCCTCCGCCTTCTTGCGCTCGACCACGACCTCGGCGCGCGAGGTGCGCAGGGCCGCGGCGGTGCGGACGGTGGCGAGCAGCCGCTCGTTCGACCAGGGCTTGGAGACGAAGTCGGTGGCGCCGCGCTTCATCGCCTCGACGGCGACGCCGATCCCCGCATGGGCGGTGATCATCACCACCACCGCCTGGGGATCGCGCGCCAATATCTCGCTGAGCCAGTGATAGCCCTCGGCCGCATTGGTCGCGCCGCGCGCGAAATTGGCGTCGAGCAGGATCGCGTCGGGCAGCTCGCGCTCCATCGAGGCGAGCGCCTCGGCCGGCTCCTGGAAGGCGGCGACCTCGACGAACAGGTCGCGCAGCAGCAGCCGCGCGGACAAGGCGATGTCCGGATCGTCGTCAATGATGATGCAGCGCCCGAAGGGCTTTGCCTGAGTCACGCCTTACACTCCCACCCGATGCCGTGTCCGATAACGGACAATCGCGGCCGAGGCCAGTCCGCGCGCGGACAGATTCGCCCGGTTTCGCGCACCTTTGGGCCCGCCTCTCGCCGGCGGATCAACCGGAAATTGGCGGATTTCCGGGCTTTTCTCCACTTGGCATGGCTGATGCTGGGAAGGAGGCAACAGGGAGCGTGTAAAGGGAGTAAAGATCATGTCCGCAGCGAAATTCGAAACCTTCGCCTTCATGGCCGGCTTCATCGCCACCGGTTTCCTCACGCTCGTGGCCCTGCCGCTTGGCGCGTGAGTGGTGCGTGCGCGGCGGCGGAAAGTCCCGGTTGCTTAACGGACATACCGCCGCCGCCAGCCAATCCGGAGTTTCGGGGAACTAGATGAGCATCGTGCGGATGAAAGAGGCGCAAGGCCCCCAGAGCGGCGGCGGCATGGACCGCGAGGTCGCGTCGCGGAAGCTGGGCACCAAGGCGAAGATCGGCCTCGGCGCCGGCGGCCTCGTCATCCTGCTCGCGCTCTTCTGGTACTTCATGCCCGCCGGCAACAGCCAGACGGTCGAGGCCAGCCGCCTCACCATCTCGACGGTCACCCAGGGCCGGTTCGACGATTTCCTGCCGCTGCGCGCGCAGGTCCAGCCCTCGCTCACCATCTATCTCGACGCCGTCCAGGGCGGCCGGGTCGAGCGCGTCCTCGTCGAGGACGGCGCCATGGTCACCCAGGGCCAGCTCCTCGCCGAGCTCTCCAATTCCGACCTGCAGCTCAACGTGCTCGCCCGCCAGACCGAGGTCACCCAGCAGATCAACTCGATGCGCAGCCAGGAGCTGGCGCTGAACCAGACGCGCCTCGCCAACGAGCGCGCGCGGATCGAGGCCGATCTCGCCACCCAGACGGCGCGGCGCCAGTATGAGATGCAGCGCCCGCTCGCCGAGCGCGGCTTCGTCTCCGGCCGGACCTTCGCGGATTCGCGCGACACCTATGAGGCGAACCGGCGCCGCTCCGAAGTGCTGCGCCGCCAGCAGGCCGATGACGAGCGCCTGCAGTCCAGCCAGCTCGCCCAGCTGCGCGCCTCCGCCAGCGGCCTGAACCAGAGCCTCGACATCGCCCGCCGCAGCCTGGATTCGCTGAACCTGCGCGCGCCGGTCTCGGGCCAGCTGACCAGCTTCAACATCCAGATCGGCCAGTCGCTGAACCGCGGCGAGCGGCTCGGGCAGATCGACAGCGCCGGCCGCAACAAGCTGCGGGCCCAGGTCGACGAATTCTACCTGAACCGGGTCAGCGAGGGCCTCACCGCCGATGCGGAGGTGGCCGGCCGCACCTACCGGATGCGGGTCAGCAAAATCTATCCGCAGGTCCGCAACGGCACGTTCGAGATCGACCTGCAGTTCGTCAGCGCGGAGCCGCGCGACCTGCAGCGCGGCCAGACCGTGCAGCTGCGCATGACGCTGGGCGCCTCGTCCCAGGCGCGGCTGGTGCCGAACGGCGCCTTCTACAACGACACGGGCGGCAGCTGGATCTTCGTGGTTTCCCCCGACGGCCGCTCGGCGGTGCGCCGCCAGGTGCGCCTCGGCCGCCGCAACGCCGACTTCATCGAGGTGCTCGAGGGGCTGGAGCCCGGCGAGCGCGTCATCACCTCCCCCTATACGGGCTTCCAAGAGCGGGACCGGCTCAGCCTCTCCGGCCAATAAGTGGGCAAAGAAAGGATTTTCCTATGTTGAGCATGCGTGAAGTTTCCCGGGTCTACCGAACCGACACGGTCGAGACGACCGCGCTCGACGGGATCTTCCTCGATGTCGCGGACGGCGAATTCGTCGCGATCATGGGCCCGTCCGGCTGCGGCAAGTCCACCCTGCTCAACGTCATCGGCATGCTCGACAGTCCGACGAGCGGCTCCTACGTCTTCGACGGCACCGAGGTCGCCAAGATGTCGGAGTCCAGGCTCGCGGACTTCCGCAAGCGGAACATCGGCTTCATCTTCCAGTCCTTCAATCTCGTGGACGAGCTTTCGGTCCGCGAGAATATCGAGCTTGCGCTGCTCTACCATAACGTCCCCACGGGGGAGCGGCGCACCCGGGTCGACGCGGTGATGGACAAGGTGGGCATCGCCCACCGCGCCAAGCACCGGCCGTCGCAATTGTCAGGCGGACAGCAGCAGCGCGTTGCCGTCGCCCGGGCCCTTGTCGCAGCGCCGAAGCTGATCCTCGCCGACGAGCCGACGGGCAATCTCGACACGGCGCATGGCGAGGAGGTGATGAAGATGCTGCAGGCCCTCAACACCGAGGGCTCGACCATCGTCATGGTCACCCACTCGCCCGCCCATGCCGATTATGCCGGCCGCGTCGTCAACATGCTCGACGGCCGCATCCTGGTCGAGCACCGGCGGGCGGCATGAGCCGGCGTCTCCTGCTGGTGGCGGCCCTGGCCGCCTGCCTGCCTTCTCCGGCGGCGGCGCAGGCCCGCCGGCAGGGCACGGTGCTCATGGCCGAGGACGAAGGCTCGCGCCGCTTCCAGGAGCAATGGGGCTATGCCGACGCGATCGTCGCCGGCGACACCGTCTATCTGTCCGGGATCGTCGTCGGGCAGCGCGAGGGCGAGACGCTCGAGGCGGCCTATGACCGCGGCTACCGGCACATCGGCACCATCCTCAGGCGCGCCGGGGTGAGCTGGGACGATGTCGTCGACATCACCTCCTACCATACCGACGTGACCGCGCAGATGCCGGCAATCACCGCCGTGCACCGCCGCTACGTCACCGCCCCCTTTCCGGCCTGGACGGCGATCGACGTCGATCGCCTGATCCCGGAGCGGGGCATCACCGAGATCAAGGTCATCGCCCGGCGGCCGACCGCCGCCGCGCGCAACTAGAACGGAAGCAGGACCATGTGGCGTAATTATATGACGGTGGGCATCAGGGCGCTGACCAAGAACAAGACCTATGCCTTCATCAACATCGTCGGCCTCGCCATCGGCCTCGCCGCCTGCCTGCTCCTGCTCGTCTACGTCCGCTACGAGACGAATTACGACAGCTGGCTGCCGAACCACGAGAACACCTACCAGTTGCAGACCCGTTATACGGAGAAGTCGACCGGCCAGACGCTCAACCTGCAGATGGCGTCCTACGTGTCGGGCCAGCGCCTGAAGGAGAATTTCCCGCAGATCGAGTCCATGGTCTACGCCTCCGCCGGCGCCTTCACGGTGCTGCGCAACGGCGAGGCGGTGACGGTCGAGAATACCAGCGCCGTCAACGGCCCGTTCTTCGACACCGTCCAGCTGCCGATGCTGCACGGCGACCCGGCCACGGCGCTGCAGAATCCCGGCTCGGTCGCGCTCAACGAGACCACCGCGCGCCGGCTGTTCGGCACCGACAATCCGGTGGGCCGGACCCTGACCACGATGATCCGGGGGCGGCAGGTCGACCAAAGGGTCACCGCGGTGTTCCGCGACCTGCCGAGAAACTCGCACATGGACTTCAACATGCTCGTGCGGATCGATCCGAATTCCTATTATGCCGAGCAGCCCGAATTCATGCGCAACTGGGGCTGGCAGTCGGGCTGGTACTATCTCCGGCTGCGTCCGGGCACCGATCCCGCCGCGATCAACGCCGCCATCCCGGCCTGGGAGCGCCGCGTCATCCCGACCCAGGTGATCGACGGCATCAGCTACAATCCCGGCGACGAGAGCGACTACCGGATCGAGAATGTCCGCTCGATCCACCTCGGCGAGGCGCAGAACGGGGCGGCGCGGCCGGGCAATGACTGGACGACCATCACCACCTTCCTGATCGTCGCCTTCCTGATCCTCGGCATGGCCTGCGTGAACTTCACCAACCTCGCCACCGCCCGCGCCAGCCAGCGCGCCCGCGAGGTGGCGCTGCGGAAGGTACTCGGCGCCAACCGCCGCCAGCTCATCACCCAGTTCCTCGGCGAATCGGTGCTGATCGCCTGCATCTCGATGCTGCTCGCGCTCGCGATGGTGGAGCTGCTGCTGCCGCTCTTCTCCGGCTTCCTCGATGCAGACCTGCGCATGCAATATCTGGGCTGGGACGGGATGCTGCTGCCGGTGCTCGGCCTGACCCTGCTGGTCGGCGCCGCGGGCGGCCTCTACCCGGCCTTCTACCTCTCCCGCTTCCAGCCGGCGCAGGTACTGAAGGCGAACAAGTCGTCGAGCGAGGCGAGCGGCTCCGGCCTGCTGCGCAACATCCTGGTCGTCGGCCAGTTCGCGGTCTCGATCGGCCTCATCATCTGCACCGCCGTCGTCTACGCGCAGACCGTCTACGCGCAGACTGCGGATCCCGGCTATCGCCGCGACGGCATCCTGCAGGTGGAGGGGATCGGCCGCCGCCAGATCGTGCCCATCCAGGAGACCCTGATCCGCGAGATCGAGCGCGTGCCCGGCGTCCAGTCGGCCGCCCGCACGACGATCGGCGTCGCCACGCAGAACTCGACCAACGAGGGTGTGCTCCTTCCGGGCCGGAGCGACCCGATCAACATCGGTTCCTACCAGGTCGACTACAAGTTCTTCGACACGATGGGCATCCGCCTGCTCGCCGGGCGCGCCTTCGACCAGAACCGGCCGATGGACGATGCGACCGTGCCCTTCCCGACCGATCCGGCGGCGCAGCGCGCGATCATCGCGCGGGGCGGCGTCAACGTCGTGATCAACGAGTCCGCGGCGCGCAAGCTCGGCTGGCGCAACCCGGCGGAGGCGGTCGGCAAGCAGGTGCGCGCCGGCATCTTCGGCCAGGAATATGGCCTGGTGCCGGTCAACATCATCGGCGTCGTCCAGGATTCGCGCTTCCGCTCGATTCGCGAGCCGCTGGACGAGATCATGTTCCGGATCAACCGGACCGGCGGCAATGTGCTCGACGTCCGCCTGGATCCGGGCGCCGATCCGCGCGCAGTGCTGGCCGGGGTCGAGGCGGTGTGGAAAAGGCTGATCCAGGACGCGCCCTTCTCCGCCCGCTTCAGCGAGGACATCATCACCGAGCTCTATACGGCGGAAACCGCAAGGGCGAAGGTGTTTGCGGGCTTCGCGATCCTCGCCGTGATCGTCGCCTGCCTGGGCCTGTTCGGCCTCGCCGCCTTCACCGCCGAGCGGCGGACCAAGGAGATCGGCATCCGCAAGGTGCTCGGCGCCCGGGTCCGCGACATCGTCGGGCTGCTCGCCTGGCAATTCTCGAAGCCGGTGCTCTGGGCGATGCCGATCGCCTGGCTGATCGCCTGGTGGCAGATGAGCGTCTGGCTCAACACCTTCGACACGCGGATCGACATGGGCGTGCTGCCCTTCGTGGCGGCCGGGCTGCTCGCTTTGGTCATCGCGGTCGGCACGATCGCCAGCCACGCCTTCAGGGTGGCGCGGGCCAATCCGATCCTCGCGCTCCGCTACGAATAGGAGAAGCGACGAAGCACGAACGGGAGATCTGCAGAAGGGGAGCAGGATGATCTGGCGCAACTACATGACGGTCGCCTGGCGGGCGATGCAGCGCGACCCGCTGTTCACGATCATCAACCTGTTCGGCCTCGCCGTCGGCCTCGCCGGCTGCCTCCTGATCGTCCTGTTCATTCGCTACGAGCTCAGCTTCGACGACTGGCTCCCCGATGGCGACCGCGTCTACCAGCTGCAGCGTATCTCGACGAGCGGCACCGAAAGCGGGCAACGCACTGCGCAGACCTCCTTCGTGGCGGCGACGGCCATGCCGCCGCAATTTCCGGAAATCGAGAAGGCGACCGGGCTGATCGGCACGGGCGGCATCTTCCGCCGTGACGGCGAGCTGGTCGAGCTCGACGATGTCTACATCACCGACGCCAATTTCCTTGACGTGCTGAAGCTGCCGCTGATTGCCGGCGATCCCGCGACCGCCCTTGCCGAGCCTGGCAGCATCGTCCTCACCGAAAGCTCGGCACGCCAGCTGCTCGGACGGACGGACGTGCTGGGCGCCACGGTGAACCGGGTGATTACTGGCGGCGACAGGCCCGTGCGGGTTACCGGCGTGCTGCGCGATCTGCCGGCCAATTCCCACCTCCGCATCGCGGCGCTCTACCGGCCCGGCATCGCGCTCACCGGCCCCGGCTACGAACGCTACACGCAATGGGACTGGGTTTCGGCCTGGGTCTATGTCCGTCTCCGCCCGGGCGCGACCGTCGAGGCGATCACCCGCCGAATGCCGGCCACCCTGCAGCGCGTGGTGCCGGCCAGCCAGCGCAACCGCTCGGCGAGCGACGGCCTCGGCTTCACCCAGGACCTGTTCAACATCCGGGAGATCAACACAGGCCCGATCGATTCGGGCACGATGCGCGCCGGCACGTCGATGAAGACCCTGGTCACGTTCGGCATCGTCGCCGCCTTCCTGCTGATCGTCGCCTGCGTCAACTTCACGAACCTGGCGACCGCGCGTGCGAGCCGGCGCGCGCGCGAGGTGGGGCTGCGCAAGACGCTTGGCGCCACCAGACTGCAGCTCGTCGTCCAGTTCCTCGCCGAGGCCTTCGCCATCGTCATCGTGGCGGGCCTGCTGGCGCTTGCCCTGACCGAGCTCGCGCTGCCGTTCCTCAATGGCCTTCTCGGGGAGCCGATCGCGATGCACTATGTTGGGCCGCACGGCATTCTCCTGCCGCTGGGCCTGTTGCTCGCTTTGGTCGGCGTGCTGAGCGGCGCCTATCCCGCCTTCTTCCTCTCCCGCTATCGCCCGTCGCAGGTGCTCAAGGCCAATCAGGGCAGCGCCGACACGCCCGGCGCCGGGCGGCTGAGGACGGGGCTGGTGGTCATCCAGTTCGCGGTCTCGATCGCGCTCATCATCTGCACCGCGATCATTTACGCGCAGACGCTGTACGCGCGCAGCCTGGATCCCGGCTACCGTGTGTCGGGACTGCTGTTCGTGGAGGATCCCGGCTGGCTGGGCGAACGCCAGCAGATCGAGACCTTCATGCGCCGGGTCGCCGCCATTCCCGGCGTGACCTCGGTGGCGCGGGTGGGCATCACTCCGAATCCGGGCACCACCTCCGGTTTCACGGTGCGCGCACAGGGTGCGCCGACCGCGGTCAACCTCCAGATCGTCGACATCGACGGCAATGCCTTCAGCACGCTCGGCATGCGGCTGCTGGCCGGCCGCAGCGTGACGGACGAGCGCGAGATGGACGTCGGCGCGCCGCGCTTCAACAGCGATCCGGAGCGCGACCGGCTGATCGAGCAGCGGGGGCTCAACGTGGTGGTGGACGAGAGCGCCGCCCGGACGCTCGGCTATTCCGATCCGCAGGCTGCGATCGGCCGGCAGATCATTCCCCAGCCGGGGGACGGGCACGCGGTCGCCCCCTACACGATCGTCGGCGTGGTCAACGACGCCCGCTTCGCATCGGCGCGCTTCGAGGCCCGGCCCAACATCTATTATGTTTCGCCGGCGGGCCATCTCAGCCTGGCCGTCCGCTTCGAGGGCGCGAACGGCGCGCGTGTGATGTCGGCGATCGAAACGCTGTGGAAGGCGAGCGTGAACGACACGCCGTTCAGAGGCTTCTTCGCCGACGCGAGGATCGCCGAAATGTACGACCGCGACGAGCGGCGGGCGCAGATGTTCGCGGTCTTCGCGGCGTTCGCGATCCTCATTTCCTGCCTCGGCCTGTTCGGCCTCGCCGCCTTCACCGCCCAGCACCGCACCAAGGAGATCGGGATCCGCAAGGTGTTCGGCGCGGGCACGCGCGACATCGTGCGGCTGCTCGCCTGGCAGTTCACCCGTCCCGTCCTCCTCGCCAACCTGATCGCCTGGCCGGTCGCCTGGTGGGCGATGCGCAACTGGCTTTCGGAATTCGAGAACCGGATCGACATCGGTCCGGGGCCCTTCGTCATCGCCGGTCTGCTGGCGCTGGTCATCGCTGTCGGGACGATTGCCGGACACGCCATCAGGGTGGCGCGGGCCAACCCGATCCACGCGCTCCGGTACGAGTAGGAGGCCCATATGTGGCGCAACTACGTGACGGTGGGCTTCCGGGCGCTGACCAAGAACAAGACCTACGCCTTCATCAATGTCGTCGGCCTCGCCATCGGCCTCGCCGCCTGCCTGCTGCTTCTGATCTACGTCCGCTACGAGACCGCCTACGACCGGTGGCTGCCCAATGCGGAGAATACCTACCAGTTCGAGAGCCACTATCGCTCGAAGCAGACCGGTGAGGAAAATGACTACCAGATGACGTCCTACGTCGCCGGGCAGAGGCTCGAGCGCGACTTCCCGCAGATCGAGCGCAGCGTCTACGCCTTGTCGAGCGAGCCGGTCGCGCTGCTGGGCGGCCAGGCGCTGCCGACCGAGGACGTGCTGCTCGTCGACGACCTGTTCTTCGACGTGCTCCGCTTCCCGCTCGTCCAGGGCAATCCGGCCAGCGCCCTGTCGCGGCCCGGGACGGCCGTCCTCACCCAGAGCGAGGCGCGGCGGCTGTTCGGCCGCGAGGACGTGGTCGGCCAGACCCTGACCATGGTCTCGCGCGGCATCTCCACCGACTATCTGGTCACCGGCATCGCCCGCGACCTCCCGCACAACAGCCATATCCGCTTCACCATCGTCGCGCGGATCGACATTCCGAGCTTCTTCCGGGAGACGCCGACATTCATGACCCAGTGGGGCTGGCAGTCCGGCTGGAACTACTTCTCGCTTCGCCCGGGCGCCGACCCGGCGGCGATCCAGGCGGCGATGCCGGCCTGGGAGCGGCGCAACATCGAGGACCAGATCTTCGGCAACCAGCGCACCAACCAGGGCGACGAGATGGACTGGCGGCTGGTCAACATCCGCGACGTCCACCTGGGCGTGGCCCAGCAGGGAGAGATGACGCCCGGCAACGACAGACGCACGATCTGGACCTTCACGATCATCGCCTTCCTGATCCTCGGCATGGCCTGCGTGAACTTCACCAACCTCGCCACTGCCCGCGCCAGCCAGCGCGCCCGCGAGGTGGCGCTGCGGAAGGTGCTCGGCGCGAACCGCCAGCAGCTGGTCACCCAGTTCCTCGCGGAATCGATCCTGATCGCTGGCATCGCCATGCTGCTGGCGCTCGCTCTGGTCGAGCTCCTGCTGCCCTCGCTCAACTCCTTCCTCAAGGCGTCGATGGAGATGCATTATCTCGGCGAGGGCGGGATGCTGGTGCCGATCCTGCTGCTCACCCTCCTCGTCGGGGCGGCGGGGGGCGGCTATCCGGCCTTCTACCTCTCGCGCTTCCAGCCGGCGCAGGTGCTGAAGGCCAACAAGTCGACGGCCGAGGCGCAGGGCTCGGGGCTGCTGCGCAACATCCTCGTCGTCAGCCAGTTCGCGGTCTCGATCGCGCTCATCATCTGCACCGCCATCGTCTGGGCCCAGGACCAATATGCGAGGAATCTCGACGTCGGCTTCCGGCGCGAGGGGCTGATCCAGGTCGAGAATCTCGGCCGCCGCCAGCTGCTCGAGCGCTCCGACACGATCGCCGAGCAGATCAGGCGCGTCCCCGGCGTGGTCGCGGTCGGCCGGTCCGACATCGGCGTGGGGACCGCCAACGACAACAATACCAGCGTGCAGCTCCCCGGCATGACCGAGCCGGTGAACATCGGCACCTACGGCATCGATCCGCAATTCTTCGAGACGATGGGCATCGAGCTGGTGGCCGGCCGGCTGTTCGACGAGAACCGGCCGGCCGACCGGCTCGGCCTCAGCTACCCGCCCACGCCCGAAAACCAGCGCGCCCTCGTCGCGCGCGGCGCCAATATCGTGATCAACGAGCTGGCGGCGCGCCGCCTCGGCTTCCGCAATCCCGCCGACGCGGTCGGCAAGCTGGCCCAGGTCGCCTTCGTCGATGACGAATATGGCGTGGTCCCGAGCCGGATCATCGGCGTCGTCCGGGATTCGCGCTTCCGCTCGATCCACCAGCCGATCGATCCGATCATGTTCTCCTGGACCGACGGCGGCGGCGGCACGATGCTGATCCGCTACGACGCCTCCGATCCGCAGGGCGTGATGCAGCGGGTCGAGCAGGCCTGGCGGCGGCTGGCGCCCGACGTGCCCTTCGACGGCGTGTTCAGCGAGGACAAGGTTGCCGAACTCTATGAGCGGGAGGCCGCGCAGACGAAATTGTTCGCCGGCTTCGCCTTGCTTGCCATCATCATCGCCTGCCTCGGCCTGTTCGGCCTCGCCGCCTTCACCGCCGAGCGCCGGACCAAGGAGATCGGCATCCGCAAGGTGCTGGGCGCCCGCATCCGCGACATTGTCGGCCTGCTCGCCTGGCAATTCTCGAAACCGGTGATCGTCGCCAACCTGATCGCCTGGCCGGCGGCCTGGTTCGCGATGAACCTCTGGCTGCAGCAGTTCGACACCCGCATCGCCATGGGCGTCCAGCCCTTCGTGCTGGCCGGGCTGCTCGCTCTGGTCATCGCGATCGGCACCATTGCCGGCCACGCCATCAAGGTCGCGCGGGCCAATCCGATCCTCGCGCTGCGCTACGAATAGGAGACTTGAAAAAGGTCGCAACGGAAAGACGGAAGGGGGACGAAGAATGTGGCGTAATTATCTGACCGTCGGCCTGCGCAGCCTGGCGCGGAACCGGACCTATGCGCTCATCAACATCTTCGGCCTCGCGGTCGGCATGGCCGCCTGCCTGCTGATCATCCTGTTCATCCGCTACGAGCGCAGCTTCGACAGCTGGCTCCCCGATGCCGAGCGCATCTACCAGGTGCAGCGCATCGCGACGAGCGGGACCGAGGCCGGCCGCCAGTACGGCCAGAGCTCGTTCAACGCGGCGACGGCGCTGCCGCCGCAATTTCCCGAGATCGAGGCGTCGACCGCCCTCCTCCAGGTGAGCGGGGTGGTCCGCAGGGGCGGCGAGCCGTTCGATGTCGGCGACCTCTATGCGACCGACGCCAATTTCCTGGACGTCATGCGCCTGCCCCTCGTCGCCGGCGACCCGCGGACCGCGCTCGCCGACGTCGACACCATCGTCCTCACCGAAAGCGCGGCGCGGCGGCTGTTCGGCCGCACCGACGTGCTCGGCCAGACCGTCGCCCGCATCGGCGCGAACGGCGACCGCGTGCTGCGCGTGACGGGAGTGCTGCGCGACCTGCCGCCCAACACGCACCTCAAGCTCAACGCGCTCTATCGCCCCAATCTTGCCGCCCGCACCACCGGCAACGAGGTCTTCACCGAGTGGAACTGGGTCGCCTCCTTCGTCTATGTGCGGCTGCGGCCCGGGGCCGATCCCGCCGCGATCGAGGCCCGGATGCTGCCGGCCCTGCAGAGGCTGGTCCCGGCCGGCCTGCGCGACAATTCGGCGCCTGACGGGCTCGGCTTCACCCAGCGGCTGCTCAACGTCCGCGCGATCAACACCGCGGGGATCGTTTCCGGCACGATGCGCGCGGGAACCTCCGCGAAAACCCTGCTCACCTTCGGGATCGTCGCAATCTTCCTCCTCATCGTCGCCTGCGTGAACTTCACCAATCTCGCCACCGCCCGGGCGAGCCGCCGCGCGCGCGAGGTCGGGCTTCGCAAGACACTCGGCGCGACGCGCGGCCAGCTCGTCATCCAGTTCCTGCTCGAAGCTTTGGTGCTGGTCGCCGTCGCCGGCCTGCTGGCCCTCGCCTTGGCCGAGCTGGCCCTGCCCTGGCTCAACGAGCTCGTCGACGGCCGGATCTCGATCCATTATTTCGGCCTCGACGGCATCCTGCTGCCGTTCGCCGCCGTGCTCCTGGCCGTCGCCCTGCTCGGCGGCGTCTATCCGGCCTTCTTCCTGTCGCGCTACCGCCCCGCCGTGGTGCTCAAGGCCAGCCAGAGCGGCGCGGACGCACCGGGCGCCGGCCGGCTCAGGCTCGCACTGGTCGTGATCCAGTTCGCGGTCTCGATCGCGCTGATTATCTCCACCGCGATCGTTCACGCCCAGACGCTGTTCGCGCGCTCGGCCGATCCCGGCTACCGGGTCCCCGGCCTGTTGTTCGTCCAGGCGCCCGACCTGATCGGGGACCGGACCCGGGTCGAGGCGTTCATGCACCGGCTCGCGGCCATTCCCGGGGTGAGCGCGGTGGCGCGCTCCGGGATCACGCCCAATCCGGACATCACCGCGACCACCAATTTCCGCGCGCCCGGGGCGCCCGCCAGCGTCGAGCTGGAGATCGTCCCGATCGACGGCGACACGTTCCGGACGCTCGGCATGCGGCTGCTCGCCGGCCGCGCGGTCACCCACGAGCGCGAGGCGGACGTCGGCGCGCCGCTGAACAATGCCGATCCCGAGCGGACGCGCCTGATCCGCGAGCGCGGCGTCAACGTCCTGGTCGACGAGAGCGCGGCGCGGACGCTCGGCTTCGCCGATCCGCAGGCCGCCATCGGCCGCCCGATCGGGCGCGAGGATTCGGAGAGCGGCCCGGGCTCCGGGCCCTATACGATCGTCGGCGTGGTCAACGACGCCCGCTTCGAATCGGCGCGTCGCCAGAGCCGGCCCAGGCTCTATTATGTCGCGCCGAGCGGCCATCTCGGCATCGCCGTCCGCTTCGATCCCGGCCGGGCGAGCGAGGTGATGGCCGCGGTCCAGTCGGCCTGGAAGGCGACCGTCACTACCGATCCCTTCAACGGCTTCTTCGCCGACCAGAGGATCGCCGAAATGTATGCCGGCGACGAACGGCGCGCGCGCATGTTCGCGGCGTTCGCGGCCTTCGCCGTCTTGATCTCCTGCCTCGGCCTGTTTGGTCTCGCCGCCTTCACGGCGGAGCACCGGACGAAGGAAATCGGGATCCGCAAGGTAGTGGGCGCGCGCGTGCGCGACATCGTGAGGCTGCTCGTCTGGCAGTTCACGCGCCCGGTGCTCATCGCCAATCTGATCGCCTGGCCGGTCGCCTGGTGGGCGATGCGCAACTGGCTCTCCGAATTCGAAAGCCGGGTCGACATCGGGCTCGTGCCCTTCGTCGTCGCCGGCCTGCTCGCGCTGGCCATCGCCATCGGGACGATCGCCGGACACGCCCTGAAGGTCGCGCGGACCAACCCCATTCACGCGCTGCGTTACGAATAGGAGACGAGCTATGTGGCGCAACTACCTGATTGTCGGCCTGCGCAGCCTGGCACGCAACCGGACCTATGCGTTCATCAACATCGTCGGCCTCGCCATCGGCCTCGCCGCCTGCTTCGCCCTGTTCGTCTACGTCCGCTACGAGAACAATTATGACCGCTGGCTGCCCGACAGCGAGCGCATCTTCCAGGTCCAGGCGACCTGGCACGAGGTCGGGCAGCCGGTCTCCCCCAACCAGGCCAGCCCCGCCCCGGTGCGCGACACGATCGCGTCCATCTCCCCGCAGATCGAGGCGGTCACCGTCGCCATTCCGGGCCGGACCATCGTCACCCGCAATGGCAGCCCGATCTATGTCGAGACGCTCGTCGTCGACCCGGCTTTTCTCGACATCTTCCAATTGCCCTTCGTCCGCGGCGACGCCCGCAGCGCCCTGCCCAACGTCAATTCGGTGGTGCTGACCGAGACCGAGGCGATCCGCCAGTTCGGCACGCTCGACGCGATCGGCCGCACCATCTCGGCCGGGAGCGGGGAGCAGCGCCGCGACTTCACCGTCACCGGCGTCGTCCGCGACCTGCCGCGCGCAACCCATCTGGCCTTCGGCGCCCTCGTCCGCTTCGACCCTGCCTCGCGCGGCACCGAGGCGCCGAGCTGGGGCGACATGGGCCAGCTCCACTATGTGAAGCTGCGCGATCCCGCGGCGGCGGCGCAGATCAACGCCGCCTTTCCCGCCTGGGAGCGCCGCGTGATCCCGACCCAGACGATCGACGGGCGGGTCTCGAGCCGCGCCGATATCATGGACCTGCAGCTGGTCAACGTCGCCGACGTCCATCTCGGCGTCGCGCAAGGCCTGGCGATGACGCCGGGCAATGACGCGCGCACCGTCGCAACCTTCGCGATCGTCGCCCTGCTGATCCTGATCATGGCCTGCATCAACTTCGTGAACCTCTCGACGGCGCGGGCCGGGCAGCGGGCGCGCGAGGTTTCCCTGCGCAAGGTGCTCGGCGCCTCGCGCCGGCAGCTGATCGGCCAGTTTCTCGGCGAATCCATGGTGCTCACGACGCTGGCGATGCTGATCGCGCTCGCCGGGCTGGAGCTCGGCCTGCCCTGGCTCTCCAGCCTGCTCGATGCCGATCTCGAGATCCATTATCTCGGCGCCGGCGGGCTGCTGCCGCAGATCCTCGGGCTGACGCTCGTCGTCGGCATCGCCGGCGGCCTCTATCCGGCCTTCGTCCTCTCCCGCTTCCAGCCGGCGCGCGTGCTGAAGGCGAACAAGTCGTCGGCCGAGGGCACCGGCTCCGGCCGGATGCGCGCCGGGCTGGTCGTCGTCCAGTTCGCGGTCTCGATCGGCCTGATCGTCTGCACCTGGGTGGTCTGGCGCCAGACCGAATATGTGCAGACCGTCGACATGGGTTTCGAGCGCGAGGGCCTGATCCAGGTCCGCGGCGGCTGGCGTTTCCAGGATCAGGGCAATTACGAGGCGGCCCGGCGCGCCTTCGCCGCCGTGCCCGGGATCACCGGCGTCGCCCGCACCAATCTCGGCGTCGCCGCGACCAACAAGTCGATCCAGGCGGTGAACGCGCCGGGCGCGCCGGCGGAGCTCAACATGGGCGTCTACCGGGTCGACACGGACTTCTTCCGGACGATGGGGATGCGCCTGCTCGCCGGGCGCGAGTTCGGCGAGCAGTTCGCCAACGACCGGATGCTGCGGCCGCCGCCGGCCGCGCCGGGCTCGACCGCGCCGATGCCCGACATGGGCCCGGCGCTGGCGCAGCGCGGCCTCAACGTCGTCATCAACCGCAATGCGGCCCAATTGCTCGGCTATCGCGACCCCGCCCAGGCGCTCGGCAAGACCATCAGGGTGAGCGCTGCGGGCACGGACAACATGATTCCGTCGACGATCGTCGGCGTGGTCGAGGACACGCGCATCCGCACCGCGCGCGACGAGATCGAGCCGATCGTCTTCACCTACGATCCCGAGGCGACGAGCCTGATCATGCTGCGCTACCGCTCGACCAATCCCGCGGCCGTCATGGCCGGCGCGGAAGCGGTCTGGCGCCGCTTCCAGGCCGAGGCTCCGTTCGAGGGCGCCTTCGCCGAGGACCTGCTCGCCCGCCTCTACCAGCGCGAGCATGCGCGCGGCGTCGCCTTCGCCGCTTTCTCGGGGCTCGCGGTGATCATCTCCTGCCTCGGCCTGTTCGGCCTCGCCGCCTTCACCGCGCAGCGCCGCACCAAGGAGATCGGCATCCGCAAGGTGCTCGGGGCGCGGGTCCGGCACATCGTGCAGCTGCTGACCTGGCAATTCTCCAAGCCGGTGGTGCTCGCCAACCTGATCGCCTGGCCGATTGCCTGGTGGGTGATGCGCGACTGGCTCAACACCTACGACACCCGCATCGACCTCGGCCCGGCGCCGTTCGTGGTGGCCGGCCTGCTCGCGCTGGCGATCGCGATCGGCACCGTGGCGGGCCACGCGATCCGCGTCGCCCGCGCCAATCCGATCATCGCGCTCAGATACGAATGAAGAGGGAGGAGTATATGCGTTTCAGGGCTCATTGGCTGCTTCCGCTCGCGGCGCTGCTGCCCGCGGCCTCGGCACCGGCCGCCGTCCAGGACGGACCGGCCGGCTTCCGCTCGATCGAGCTTCGCGGCGGCGGCACGGTGACGGTGCGCTACGGCGCGACCCGCACCGTCACCGTTCGCAGCGGCGACCCGGCCTCGCGCCCGATCCGGGACGAGGGCGACCGGCTGGTGATCGACCGCTGCCAGCCGCGCTGCAGTCACCGCCAGCCGTTCGAGGTCGAGATCATCACGCCCGAGCTTGCCGGCCTCGCCGTCAGCGACGGCGGTCGCATCCGCGTGCTGGGCGACTTCCCGGCCCAGCCCGCGGTCGCGGCCTCGGTCAGCAGCGGCGGCATGATCGACATGCGGGCGCTGGAGGCGGGGCGGCTCTCGGCCGCGGTCGCCCATGGCGGCCTGATCTACGCCCGCCCGCGCGACACTCTGGCGGCATCGATCTCGAACGGCGGCCTGATCACCTATTGGGGCGAGGCCGCCTCGGTCAGCTCGACGGTCCGTCACGGCGGCGCCGTGGTCAGGGGCAAGGCGGCCGACCTCCGGCGGCCGGTCGAGGCCTTCGACCCGACCCTGCAGACCCCGCATGCGCCGCCCGCCGTTCCGGCGGTCCCGGCGCTGCGCACGCGCGTGACACCCTAGCCGAAGGGGAGAAGGACGATGTGGCGCAATTACCTGACCGTCGGCCTGCGCAGCCTGGCGCACAACCGCACCTATGCCTTCATCAACGTCTTCGGGCTGACGATCGGCCTCGCGGCCTGCATCATCGTCCTTCTCTATGTCCGCTACGAGACGAACTACGACAGCAGGCTGCCCGACGCAGAGCGGACCTACCAGCTCCAGCAATGGGTGAGTCCCGGCGCCCAGACGCTCTATCCGGGCGGCACCCAGATGACCTCCTATATTTCCGGCCAGCGCCTGCGCGACTTTCCGCAGGTCGAGCAGGTCGTCTATCTCGGCCGCCAGCAGCCGGTGATCCTGCAGGACGGGCAGGGCACGGTCAGCGAGAATTTCGTGTTCGCCGACGGCCCCCTGTTCGACGTGGTGCGCCTGCCCTTCCTGCGCGGGGCGCGCGAGACGGCGCTGAGGGCGCCGGGCACGATGGTGCTCACCCGGACGGAGGCGCTGCGCCGGTTCGGCACGCTCGACGTCGTCGGGCGCACCCTTGGCATCGTCACCAGCGGCGGGACCACCGACTATCAGATCACCGGCGTCGTCGAGGATCCGCCGCGCGACAGCCACCTCGCTCTGTCGGTGGTCGCGCGGGTCGACTTTCCGACCCTGTTCGGCAGCGCCCAGTCGCCCTTCCTCACCCAGTGGATGCCGAAGAACGGCTGGGTCTATGCGCGGCTCAGGCCCGGCGCGGATGTCGGCGAGATTGCGCGGCAGATGCCGGCCTGGGAGCGGCGCAACATCCCGGACCAGGTCCAGGGCGGCCAGCGCAGCAATCCCGGCACCAACATCGACTGGCGGCTGGTCAACGTGCGCGACATCCATCTCGGCAAGGCCGGGGACGGGATGCGCCCGATCAACGACCGCGGCACGATCACCGCGCTCGGCATCGTCGGCGCGCTGCTGCTCGCGCTCGCCGTCGTCAATTTCGTCAACCTCGCCACTGCCCGCGCCAGCAAGCGCGCCCGCGAAGTGGCGCTCCGCAAGGTGCTCGGCGCCTCGCGCAAGCAGCTCATCGCCCAGTTCCTCGGCGAATCCATGCTGGTGACGGCGCTTGCCACCGTGCTCGCCCTCGCCCTCGTCGAATTGCTGCTGCCCGCGGTGAACAGCTTCGTCGAGACCGACATGAGCCTGCATTATCTCGGCGAGGGCGGGCTGCTGCTGCCGATCGTCGGCCTCGTCCTCCTCGTCGGCGGGGCCGGCGGTCTCTACCCGGCCTTCGTCCTCTCCCACTTCCGCCCCGCGTCGGTGCTCAAGGCGAACCAGTCCTCCGCCGAGGCGGCCGGCACCGGGCGGCTGCGCAACGCGCTCGTCATCGGGCAGTTCGCGGTCTCGATCGGGCTCATCATCTGCACCAGCGTCATCTACGCCCAGACCGCCTTCGCCAGGACCGTCGACCCCGGCTATCGTCGCGACGGCATCCTGCAGATCGGCAATATGTACCGCTCCGCCATGCAGCCGCTCAGGGAGCGGATGCTGCGCGAGATCGCCGCGCTCGAGGGCGTCACCTCGGTCGGGCAGTCGACGATCGGCGTCGCGACCTGGGGCATGAACAATATCGTGGTGACCGCCCCCGGCGCGGCCGAGGGCGTCCAGCTCGAGCTGCACCGCGTCGATACCGGCTTCTTCCGGACGCTGGGCATCCCGATCATCGCCGGGCGCGGCTTCACCGAGCACCAGGCGCTGGACGACAGCACCGTCACCGGCGACGACGATGAAGCGGTCGCGGCGATGGCGAGGCGCGGCTACAATGTCGTGCTCAACGCCAGCGCGGCGCGGGAGCTCGGCTTCCGCAATCCCGCCGATGCGGTCGGCCGCACCCTGCAGGCCGATGACGGCGACGTCGAGACCGTCGGCCGGACTCCGGCGACCGTGATCGGCATCGTCGGCGACAGCCGCTTCCGCTCGATCCGCGACGCCGTGGCGCCGACCATCTTCCTCTACGACCGCGTGCAGCCCGCCTGGCTGCTCGTCCGCTATTCCGGCAATCCGGCCGAGGTGCGCGCACGGGTCGAGCAGGTGTGGAAACGGATTGCGCCGCAGGTGCCGTTCGAGGCGGAGTTCAGCGACGACATCGTCCGCCAGCTCTACAATGGCGAGGAGACGCGCGGCATCGTCTTCGCCGTCTTCGCCCTTCTGGCGGTAATGATCGCCTGTCTCGGCCTGTTCGGCCTCGCCGCCTTCGCCGCGGAGCGCCGGACGCGCGAGATCGGCATCCGCAAGGTGTTCGGAGCGACGGTGCGCGACATCGTCAAATTGCTCGCCTGGCAATTCTCCAAGCCGGTGGTGGTCGCCAATCTGATCGCCTGGCCGGTCGCCTGGTGGGTGATGCGCGACTGGCTGAACGGCTTCGACGCGCGGATCGCGCTCGGGCCCGAGCCCTTCGTGCTCGCCGGCCTGGTCGCGCTCGTCATCGCGGTCGCGACCGTTGCCGGCCACGCCATCCGCGTTGCCCGCGCCAACCCGATCATCGCGCTCAGATACGAATAGGGGAGCAGAACCATGTGGCGGAACTATCTGACGGCGGGCCTGCGGGCCTTCGCGCGCAACCGGACCTATGCATTGATCAACGTGCTCGGCCTCGCGCTCGGCTTCGCCGCCTGCCTGATGATCCTGCTCTACGTCCGCTACGAGCTCAGCTATGACGACTGGGTTCCGAACGCCGAGAATATCTACCAGGTGCAGACCGATTATGCGCCGCAGCAGAATGGCGACGATCCCAATCTGCAAATGTCCTCCTACGTCTCCGGCCTGGCGCTCGCGCGCGATTTCCCGCAGGTCGAGCGCCGGGTCTATCTGCTGCCCAACACGGCCACCGTGATCCGTGGCGGCCAGGCCTTCGCGGTGCCCGAGGCGGCGATGGTCGACGGCCCCTTTTTCGACGTCTTCGCCTTCCCGCTCGTCCATGGCGACCCGCGCACCGCGCTCGCCCAGCCGGGCATGGTGGTGCTCTCGGAGAGCGAGGCGCTCCGCCTGTTCGGCCCGGGCAACCCGGTCGGCCAGACGCTGACCGTGACGGTCAACGGCAGCAACGTCGATCACCGCGTCGGCGGGGTGATGCGCGATCTGCCGCGCAACTCGCACATGCGCCTGCGCATGCTGACCCGCTTCGATCCGGCCAGCTATTTCGGCGCCACGTCCGACTTCTTCACCGACTGGGGCTGGCAGGCAGGCTGGGTCTATGTCGCGCTCCGCCCGGGAAGCACGGCCGGGGAGATCCACCGGCAGATGCCGGCCTGGGAGGCGCGCAACATCCCCGCCGGCAGCGCCGACAGCGATTTCCGGGCCCAGCAGGATTATCGCCTCGTCGCCCTGCGCGACGTTCATCTGGGCGACGCGCAGGACGGCGCCGCAGTGCGCGGCAACGACCGCACCACGATCGCGACCTTCGCGATCGTCGCCTTTCTGGTGCTCGCCACCGCCTGCTTCAACTTCATCAACCTCTCCACCGCCTCGGCCAGCCGCCGCGCGCGGGAAGTCTCGCTCCGCAAGGTGCTCGGCGCCCGCCGCCAGCAGCTCGTCGTCCAGTTCCTCGGCGAATCCCTGCTCGTCGCGACCGTCGCCATGCTGATCGCGCTGGCCGCGGTCGAGCTGCTGCTCGCCCCTTATGCGGCCTTCCTCGATGCCGACCTGTCGATCACCTATCTCGGCAGCGGCGGCCTGCTTCTCCCGATCATCGGGCTGGTCCTGCTGATCGGCCTGGCCGGCGGGCTCTACCCGGCTTTCTATCTCTCGCGCTTCAAGCCCGGACTGGTGCTGAAGGCCAACCGCTCGTCCGCCGAGACGCCGGGGACGGGCCGGATCCGCACCCTGCTCGTCGTCGCCCAATTCTCGGTCTCGATCGGGCTCATCATCTGCACCGCGATCATCTACGCGCAGACCGTCTACGCGCGCACCGCCGATCCCGGCTATCGCAGCGCCGGCCTCATCCAGATCGCCAATATGAGCGACGCGCGGGTCGCTCGGGTCGCCGAGGCGCTCATGCAGGAGGTTCGCCGGATCGAGGGCGTCGACGGGGTGGCGCGCTCCAATGTCGGCGTCGGCACGACCGGCAACGTCACCCAGCGCGTCCAGGTCCCGGGGCTCGCCCAGTCGGTCGAGATCAGCATCGTGCCCGTTGGCCCCAATTTCTTCCAGACGATGGAGATCGAGCCGCTCGCGGGGCGCCTGTTCGAGGAGAACCGCGCCGCCGACGACGCCACCCGCGCCTCCCCCCGCGACGAGGCGGCGGACCGCGCCCTGGCGGCGCGCGGCATCAACATCCTGATCAACGCGCGCGCTGCCACCGCGCTCGGCTTCCGCTCGCCCCGCGCGGCCATCGGCCAACAGGTGCGGGCCGAGCTGCTCGGCGAGGATGTCGGCCCGGTGCCGCTGACCATCATCGGCGTGGTCGAGGACAGCCGCTTCCGCTCGGTCCGCGACCCCATCCGCGCCACGCTGTTCCGGCAGACCCGCGGCGCGCTCGACTGGCTGATCGTCCGCCATTCGGGCGCCGACGCGCCGGCCGTGCAGCAGGCCATCGAGACGGTCTGGAAGCGGCTCGTGCCCGACGTCCCGTTCGAGGCGCGGACCAGCGAGGCGATCATCGCCGATCTCTACGCCGCGGAACGGGCCAGGGCGCAGACCTTCGCCGCCTTCGCGCTGCTGGCGGTGCTGATCGCCTGCATGGGGCTGTTCGGCCTCGCCGCCTTCACCGCCGAGCGCCGGACCAAGGAGATCGGGATCAGGAAGGTGTTCGGGGCGAGCGTCCTCGACATCATCCGCCTGCTCGCCTGGCAATTCTCGAAGCCGGTGGTGCTCGCCAACCTGATCGCCTGGCCGGTCGCCTGGTGGGCGATGCGCGACTGGCTGGACACCTTCGACACCCGCATCGACCTCGGCCCGGGGCCGTTCGTCCTCGCCGGCCTGATCGCGCTCGCGATCGCGATCGGCACCGTCGCGGGCCACGCGATCCGGGTCGCGCGGGCCAATCCGATCATCGCGCTCAGATATGAATAAGGGAGCAGGACTGTGTGGCGGAATTATCTGACGGTCGGCTTTCGGGCCTTCGCCAAGAACAAGACCTATACGTTCGTCAACATTTTCGGCCTGACCCTGGGCTTCGCAGCCTGCGTACTGATCCTGCTCTTCGTCCGGCACCACTTCAGCTATGACGCCTGGCTGCCCAATGCGGAGCGGACCTACCAGGTGCAGAGCGAGCGGGTGGCGACCGACGAGCCGCCCTCCTTCCTCCAGCGGACCTTCTATCCGGTCGCCGCCGGGCTCAGGCGGGATTTCCCCGAGGTCGAGGCCGTCACCGCGCTCTGGCAGACGCGTTCGATCGTCCAGCAGAACGGCCAGTCCACCTACGCCCCGATGGTGATGGCCGACGAATCCTTCTTCGACGTGCTCAATCTGCCCCTCGTCCGCGGCGACCGGCAGACCGCGCTCGGCGGTGCCGATTCCCTCGTCCTCACCGAGACCGAGGCGCGCAAATATTTCGGCAATGAGGATCCGATGGGGCGGACCCTGACCATCGCAAGGAACGGCGTCACCGCGGTGCTGCGCGTCACCGGCGTGCTGCGCGACCTGCCCGACAACAGCCATATCCGCCTGGCGATGGTGAGCCGGATCTCGGGCAGCGTCTTCCCCGACAATCCGCAGGCCATGGAGCGGTGGAACAGCGTCCCCGCCTATGTCTATGTCCGCCTGCGGCCCGGCGCCGACCCGGCCGCGATCAACGCCCGGCTCCCCGCCTGGGAGGAGCGCGTCATCCCGGTCGACACGGTCGGCCCCGGCCAGATGAGCCGCGCCAAGCGCTGGGCGCTGCATCTCGAAAATGTCCGCGACGTGCATCTCGGCCGCTTCCAGGAGGGCGCGATGACGCCGGGCAACGACCGCTCGACCCTGCTGGCCTTCGCGGTGGTGGCGATCCTGATCCTGGGAATCGCCTGCGTGAACTTCGTCAACCTCACCACCGCCCGCGCCACCCAGCGCGCGCGCGAAGTCGCCCTGCGCAAGGTGCTGGGGGCGATGCGCCGGCAGCTGATCGCGCAATTCCTCGGCGAGGCGGTGCTGATGGCCTTCGTCGCGCTGCTGCTGGCGCTCGCCCTGGTCGAGCTGACCCTGCCGGCGCTGTCGGCCTTTCTCGATGACCGGCTTACGCTCGTCTATGTCGGCGAGGGCGGGGTCCTGCCCGCCATGTTCGGCCTCGCCCTCGTCGTCGGGCTGATCGGCGGCCTCTATCCCGCTTTCTACCTCTCGGGGTTCAGCTCCGCGGCGGTGCTCAAGGCGGGCCAGGTCACCGGCACGAGGGCCTCGTCGCGGCTGCGCACGCTGCTCGTCGTGGCCCAGTTCTCGGTCTCGATCTGCCTGATCATCTGCACCGCGGTCATCTATCTGCAGACCCAATATGTCCGCAACGCCGACGCCGGCTATGACCGCGAGGGCCTGATCGTCGTCGAGAATCTGGGGCGAGCGCAGGTCGTGCCGGTGGCCCAAACGATCCGCGACCAGGTTGCGCGGCTGCCCGGCGTGGTGGCGGTGGGCCGGGGCGATCTCACCCCCGCCGACGAGGGGCGGTCCACCACCTTCGTGACCGTGCCGGGCCGGACCGAGCCGGTGGGCATCGGCATCTACGGCGTCGACGAGAATTTCTTCGGGGCGATGGGGATCGAGGTGGTCGCGGGCCGCGCCTTCTCGACCCGCTTCGGCGGGGACGACGCCACCGTCGCGTTCAGCAACGAGGCGCCGCCGAACCCCGCTGCCAATGTCGTGCTGAGCGTCGCCGGGGCCCGCCAGCTCGGCTATCGCAGCCCGCAAGAGGCAATCGGGAAGCAGTTCCGCAGCGACGCGGTCACCTTGACCGTGGTCGGCGTGGTCGCCGACGTCCAGTACCGGTCGATGCGCGACGAGATGGAGCCGATCCTCTATTATATGACCGGCACCGGCCATGGCAGCCTGGTTGTCCGCTATGCGAGCCGGTCGGCCGCCGCGCCGACCGAGCAGATCCGCCGGATCTGGCAAAGCAACGCGCCCGACGTGCCGTTCGAGGCGGTGTTCGTGGCCAATGTCGTCGCCGAGCTGTACGATGCCGACGAGGCGCGCGGCTACGTCTTCGCCGCAGCCGCCCTGCTCGCCATCGCGATCGGCTGCCTCGGCCTCTACGCGCTTGCCGCCTTCACCGCCGAACGGCGGACCAAGGAGATCGGCCTGCGCAAGGTGCTCGGGGCGCGGACGCGCGACATATTGCGCCTGCTGATGTGGCAATTCTCCAAGCCGGTGATCATCGCCAACCTCATCGCCTGGCCGATTGCCTGGTGGGTGATGACCAACTGGCTGGCCGGCTTCAACGAGCGGATCAGTCTCAGTCCCGTGCTGTTCGTCGGGGCCGGACTGGTCGCGCTGGTCATCGCCGCGGCCACGATCGCGAGCCATGCCGTCCGCATCGCCCGCGCCAATCCGATCATCGCGCTGCGATACGAATAGGAGAGAGGGGAGGGGCTCATGTGGCGCAACTATTTCGTCGTCGGCCTGCGCGCGCTGCTCGGCAGCCGGATGTATACGTTGATCAACATCTCCGGGCTGGCGATCGGCCTGGCGGCCTGCCTCACCCTGCTCCTCTACGTCCGCTACGAGACCCGTTATGACGCCTGGCTGCCCGGGTCCGAAAATGCCTATCAGCTGCAGCTGAAGCTCACCTCGCGCCAGACCGGGGCGGCGACGGACTCGCAGCTCACCTCCTATGTGGCCGGGCGGCGGCTCAAGGCGGACGTCCCCGAGATCGACCGGCTGGTCTATGCGCACTGGACCTCGCCCGTGGTGATGCGCGGCGGAGAGGCCTTTTCGGGGGAGGATTCGCTGTTCGTCGACGGTAACCTGTTCGACGTCCTGCGCTTCCCCTTCGCGGAAGGCGATCCGGCGACGGCGCTCGCGCAGACCAACAGCGTGGTCCTGACCGAGAGCGAGGCGCGCCGCATCTACGGCACCGAACACGCCATCGGCCGCACCCTCACCATGATCTCGCGCGGCGTCTCGAACGACTATCGGGTGACCGGCATCCTTCGCGACCTGCCGCGCGACAGTCACCTCGCGCTCCGCATCGTCGCCCGCGCCGACTTCCCCCGCTGGTGGGCCTCCCAGCCCGAATTCCTCACCAGCTGCTGGGACTGCCGCAACGGCTGGAACTATTTCACCCTGCGCCCGGGCGCCGATCCGGCGGCGGTCAGGGCCGGGCTCGCCGCCTGGCAGCGGCGCCACGTCCCCGGCGAGCGGCCGGGCGACCCCGCTTTCGGGCGCGGCGACAGCGTCGACTATGGCATCGTCAATATCCGTGACATCCACCTCGGGCCGGCGCAGGACGGCGCGATCAAGCCCGGCAACGACCGCGGCACGATCGCCACCTTCACCATCATCGCCCTGCTGATCCTCGCCATGGCGTCGATCAACTTCATCAACCTGGCGACGGCCCGCGCCGGCCAGCGCGCCCGCGAAGTGGCGCTGAGGAAGGTGCTCGGCGCCCGTCGCAAGCAGCTGATCGGCCAGTTCATCGGCGAATCCCTGCTGATCACTGCCGTCGCCATGGTGGTCGCGCTCACCCTGGTCGAGCTCTCGCTGCCTCTCCTCTCCGGGCTGCTGCAGGCGGATCTCTCGCTCGACTATTTCGGCCCGCGCGGGATGCTCGGCGCGATCCTCGCCATCCTGCTCGTCGTCGGCGCCGGCGGCGGACTCTATCCGGCGCTCTTTCTCAGCCGTTTCCGCCCGGCGCTGGTGCTGAAGGCCGGCAGGGCCTCGGCCGAGGGGGCGGGCACCGGGCGGCTGCGCAGCATCCTCGTCGTGGCCCAGTTCGCAGTCTCGATCGGCCTCATCGTCTGCACGTCGATCGTCTATGCGCAGACCGATTTCGCGCGCACGCTGGATCCCGGATTCCGCCGCGAGGGGCTGATCCAGAGCGAAAATCTGGGCCGCCGCCAGTTGCTCGGACGGACCGACGCCATCGCCGGGGAAATGGCGCGCGTCCCCGGCATCGTCGCGGTCGGCCGCTCCTCGATCGGAGTCGCGACGCGGATCGAGCGGCAGACCGAGGCGGCCATGCCGGGCCAGGCGGCACCGGTCATGCTCGGCGATTATGCGGTCGACGCCGGCTTCTTCCGCACCATGGAAATCAGGCCCGTCGCCGGCCGTCTGTTCGATCCGCGCCGGGCGGCGGATGACGCCACGCTCCCGCCCGATCCCGACCCCGCGGCGCGGACGGCGCTGAGGGCGCGCGGCGCCAATGTGGTGATCAACGCGCTCGCCGCGCGCCGGCTCGGTTTCCGCGATCCCGCCGCGGCCCTGGGGCGGGAGATCGCGCTTCGCTGGTTCGGCGCGGACGAGCCGCCGGTGCCGGCGCGGGTGATCGGGATCGTGCAGGATTCCCGCTTCCGCACGGTACGCGACCCGATCGAGCCGATCGTCTTCCGGCTCGACCGCAATGCCGCCGCCAATCTGCTGCTGCGTTATGCGGATGTCGACCCTGCCGCGGTGCGCGCCCGGGTCGAGCAGACCTGGCGGCGGCTGGCGCCCGACGTTCCCTTCGACGGCGAATATAGCGAGGAGCGGGTCACCCAGCTTTACGGTGCCGAGCAGGCGCGGAGCCGCCTGTTCGCCGGCTTCGCGCTGCTGGCGGTGGTGATCGCCTGCCTCGGCCTCTATGGGCTCGCCGCCTTCGCCGCGGAGCGGCGCACCCGGGAGATCGGGATCAGGAAGGTGCTCGGCGCGCGCACCCGCGACATCGTCCGCCTGCTCGTCTGGCAATTCTCCAAGCCGGTCATCATCGCCAATCTGATCGCCTGGCCGGTCGCCTGGTGGGCGATGCGCGACTGGCTGAACGGCTTCGACGCGCGGATCCCTCTCGGGCCGGAGCCGTTCCTGCTCGCAGGCCTGCTCGCTCTGGCCATCGCCACTGCGACCGTGGCCGGCCACGCGCTGCGGGTCGCGCGCGCCAGCCCGATCGTCGCGCTCAGATATGAATAGGAACGCCGGATGACCTTCGTCGAAGACTCGCGGGCCTTGGTGGAAATGCGGGCCCGCGCGCGCATTCGCGGTGGCATGCCGGCGGAGCGGGAACCTAGCGTATGAACACCACCCTCATCATCGCCGCGACGGCGCTTGTCATTACCTCGATGCTCTGCCTCGCGGGCCTGCGCGCCTGGCGCGGCTGGCTCGACTATCGGAAGCTCGAGCTGGCCAGCCGCCGGGGCCCGGACGCGAAGGAGGATGTCGGTGTCCGCATCGAGCTCGCCGCGGTGCGCGAGCGGCTGAAGAAGCTCGAGGCAATCGCGAGCGGCGTGGAACTCTGAAACTTCCTTGTCATTCCAGCTTTCGCTGGAATGACGTGTGGGCCGCTGATAGCGATTTCCCATGGACGAAAAGCGGGACGAACCGGGCCTCACCTCGCGGCTGATCATCGGCGGCATTGCCGGCTTCGTCGCGACCATGGCGATGACCTCGGCGATGCGCCGGATGCACCGGAGGCTGCCGCCCCGGGAGCGCTATCCGCTGCCGCCGCGCGAGCTCACCGACCGGGTGCTGGCGCCGCCGCCGTCCCTCGCCCCCGACCTCACCCTCGCCGCCCATTTCGCCTATGGCGCGGGCTGCGGCGCTTTGCTCGCCGCGGCCAATCCGCGCATGGGCCGCTTCGCCGGCGCGCTGGCGGGCGGCGGCATCTGGCTGGCTTCCTATATGGGCTGGATTCCCGCCTTCGGACTGCTGGAGCCGGCCAGCGGCCATCCGCGGCGGCGCAATTTCGTGATGCTCGGCGCCCATTTCGCCTGGGGCTGGTCGACCGTCGAGGGGATGCGCGAGCTCGGCAAGGCGCGCGCCACGGTCTTCGCCGCCGGGCCGCCGCTGGACGCGACCGCGCACGGCAAGCTGGAGCAAAACCGCGTCTGACGAATTTCATGCAGCGGCTGTTCGTGCCTTTTCGAGGAGGCCCCGGTGGCGAGACTGATCGTGCTGAAGAAAGGGGGCGGCGGCAAGGTCGCCGTCAATACGGACCATGTGACCCATGTCCGCTCGGCGAGCGGGGCCTTCACCGACATCTTCATCGGCGAACAGCAGGTCGCGGTCGAGGGCACGTTCGAGGAGATCGTCGCCCGGCTGACGACGCCGGATCCCGCCGCCCGGCCGAGGGACGAGACGGCCGGGGAGGCGAGCGACCGCTTCGACCGGCGGCCGGACAGCGACTTCATCTTCGGCCGGCTGGACCGCTGAGCCAGGGGCCGTCCCGCGCCCGGGCCGCAGTGCCGCGGCGCAAAGCGGAGCTTAACGAATTGCTGCTACGCGCCTGATCGGGATCAAGGAGATTTCGGTGGCGAGACTGATCGTGATGCGCAAGGGCGGCGGCGGCAAGGTGGCGGTCAATCCCGAGCTCGTCACCCATGTCCGCTCCGCCGCCGGCGCGTTCACCGACATCTTCTTCGAGGGCCACCAGGTGGCCGTCGAGGGCACGTTCGAGGAGGTGGTCGCGCGCCTCGCCGCGCCGGAGCGCAAACCCGGCGGGGCACAGGAACGGCGGGAGGAAGAGGGCGAGCGCCGCCAGGACGGCGCCGGCCTGGTCTTCGGCCGCCTCAACCGCTGAGGCGCAGGCGTTGCTCCTGAGCGCCGCGCTGCAGGCTGCTCTGGCCTTCAACCTCGTCTGCACCGGCACCGAGCGCGCCGGCCCGCTCGGCCTCGCCCTGCCCGAGAGCGAGGCCAGGCCTTGGGAAATCAGCTACCGGATCGACCTCGACCTCCGCCGCTGGTGCAGCGACGCCTGCGCGGAGACCGAGGCGGTGGGCGGGATCGTGCTCGCCCGGATCCTGCTGCGCGACCGGCACGATCCCGAGGGCAGCCATGTCATCACCTTCGACCCCGCCACCGGCCGGCTGACCGACACGCTGAACCATCGCGACCGTATGGTGCTGCGCCAGGCCAGCTGCACGCGCGCCGCGTTTACGGGCTTCTCGAACCTCGCCGGCTGAACCGGCCGCCCTAGCGGTGTGGAGACTCGGCCACAGTCGGGACAAAACTGAACCGACTTTCAACTTGAACATTGACTCAAGTTTCACATGAGGCAAAGACGCGCTCGTGGCCGCAGAACTCCGAACAGGGGCGCACGCGGCACGGGGAGGGGTCTTGCAGGTTTTTACCACGTCGGACGGCGCGCGAATCGCCTATCGGGACAGCGGCCGTGGCACGCCGGTCGTGCTGCTGCACGGGCTGATGGCGCATGCCGGCTTCTTCGACGGGCAGGCCGCGCTGGCCGAGGATTTCCGGATCATCGCGATCGACCTGCGCGGCCATGGCGAGTCCGTCGCCGGCGACGGCGACATGCCCGGCGTGGAACGAATGGCCGCGGACGTGGCCGAGCTGGCCGGGGCGCTCGACCTCGAAGGCGCGATCGGGGTCGGCTGGTCGCTCGGCGCGACCATCCTCTGGCACGTCCTCGCCGGTGCGGCCGGGCAGCGCTTCGCCGGCGCCGTCGTCGTCGACATGACCGCCCGCGTCCGCAACGACGACGAATGGGATCTCGGCCTCTCGCCCGAGGCCTGCGAGGCGCGCAGCATCGCCATGCGCGACGATTTCGAGAGCTTCGCGCTCACCGCCGGCCAGGCGATCTTCGCCCAGCCGGTCGCGCCCGAGCATCGCAAGCTGGCCGACTGGGCCAGTCTCCAGTTCGCGCGCAACGACGCCGAGGCGATCGCCGAGACCTGGGCCTCCCTCGTGCGGCAGGACATGCGCGCCCTGCTCGACCGCATCCAGCACCCGACCCTGATCGTCCATGGCGGCCGCTCCGAGCTCTATGGCGAGGACACGGCGAGCCATCTCGTCGCCGCCTTGCCGCACGCCCGCGCCGTCCGCTTCGAAAATTCCGGCCATGCCCCGCATCTCGAGGAGCCGGAGCTGTTCAACGCCACCCTGAAGGATTTCGCGGACCGCCTGTCTTTGGCCCGCGCCAACCGGAATTCGAATTCGTGAGGAGACACGTCATGAGGAACACGCTGAAGCTGACCACCGCGCTCATCGCGCTCACCGCCTATGCCGGCCCCGCCTTCGCCCAGGACGAGCCCGCTCCGGTCATCGCCGACGGCACCGTCGACCAGAGCCAGCAGGATCTCGGCGCCGCCGACCAGGAGGTGACCGTCACCGCCCGGCGCACCGAGGAGAATCTGCAGAACGTGCCGGCCTCGGTCAGCGCCTTCTCCGAGCGCAGCCTCGACCGCATCCAGGCGCAGGACCCGACCGGCCTGCAGGGCGCGGTGCCGAACATCAACATCGTCCCGGGCCGCGGCTCGTCCAACGCCACCAACATCTACATCCGCGGCGTCGGCCAGCCTGACGCGCTGCAGACCTTCGACCCCGCCGTCGGCGTCTATATCGACGGCGTCTATCTGAGCCGCATCCGCGGCACCCAGTTCGACCTGCTCGACCTGCAGCGCGTCGAGGTGCTGCGCGGCCCGCAGGGCACGCTCTACGGCAAGAACACGATCGGCGGCGCCTTGAGCTTCGTGACCCGCCGGCCGGGCAACGAGTTCCACGCCAGCGTGACGGCCATTTACGGCTCCTACGACCAGATGGAGCTGCGCGGCAGCGTCTCGGGCCCGCTGACCGACGGCATCGCCGTCGGCCTCGCCGCGCTCCACGCCCAGCGCGACGGCTATGTCGAGGATCCGGTGCTCGGCCGCGACTATAATGACAAGAATACCGAGGCCGTGCGCGCCACGATCGCGCTCAACCCCCTCTCGAACCTGCGCATCGACCTGACCGCGGACTATTCCGAGGACGATGCCCATCTCAATGTCGGCCAGCCGCAGAACAACCTGACCTTCCTGATCGGCGGCGGCACCGCGCTCGTCCTGCCGCTCAATCCGACCAGCTATGACTATACGGGCCGGACCACGCCGAGCCTGCCCAACTCGACCCAGCTCGAACATTGGGGCACCTCGGCCAATATCGCGCTCGACGTCACGCCTGACCTGACGCTGCGCTCGATCACCGCCTATCGCGAGCTCAAGACGGACGATTTCGTCGACATCGACGCGACCCAGCTCGAAATGGGCGACGTCTTCGTCGGCGTCGACCAGAACCAGTTCAGCCAGGAATTCCAGCTCACCTATACGGGCGAGCGGCTGACCGCGGTCGCCGGCCTCTATTACCTGCGCGAGCATATCGTCTCGCACCAGGAGGCCTATGCCGACGACCTGATCGGGCCTTTGCTCGGCAATCCGACCTTCCTGCGCACCATCGACGACGATCTCGTCACCAAGAGCTATGCGGCCTATGCCAATCTCAGCTTCGCGGTGACCCCGGAATTCCGGATCTCGGTCGGCGGCCGCTACACGAGCGAGGAAAAGGACTATTTCCGCACGACCTCGACCTTCTCGTCGAGCCCGCTGCTGACCAGCCTGGCGCCGTTCCAGTTCATCGCCAACGACACCTGGCACGATTTCTCGCCCATGGCGACGATCGACTGGCAGTTCGCGCCCAATGCGATGGTCTATGCGCGCTTCGCGACCGGCTTCAAATCGGGCGGCTTCAACGGCCGCGCCAACAGCGTCGCCGAGCGCACCCAGTACGAGCCGGAGGAGGTGAACAGCTACGAGATCGGCGTCCGCTCGACCATCGCCGGCCAGCTCCGCCTCAACGTCACCGCCTTCTACAACGACTATAGGAACTTCCAGGCGCGCGTCGCCGGCACCGGCCTCGATCCGGTGACCAACCTGCCCTCGCCGGTCCTGTCGGTGATCAATGCCGGCCGGCTCGACATCAAGGGGCTCGAGGTGGAGGCGGCTTGGACGCCTTTGCCGGGCCTGCTGCTCGACACCCAGATCGGCTATCTCCATGCCGAATATGACGAGTTCGCCGACGCCCGCTTCCCGGGCGGCAGCCGCGCCTTCCAGCGGCCGGCCTTCGCGCCGCGCTGGACCTGGCGCCTCGGTGGCCAGTACGAGGCCAATATGGGCGAGACGGGCTTCCTGACCTTCGGCGCCCAGATGCGCTACCGCTCGCTGACCGCGCTCGCCGTCGACAACACCTATGTGGTCGGCAATGTGGGGACGACCAATCCGGTGACCGGCCTGTTCCAGGACGGCTACGCTTTGGTCGACGCGCGGCTGGTCTACGAGACCGCCAACCGCCGCTGGAATATCGGCCTCTACGCCAACAACATCTTCGACAAGGCGTACAAGACCGACGGCCAGGATTTCTCCTCGATCGGCAGCATCCGCACCGTCTATTACGGCGCCCCGCAGACGATCTACGTGCGCGCCGGCATCCGTTTCTAGGCGGAGACTGGCGACCTTGAACTCCTCCCCCTAGAGGGGGAGGGCAGGGAGGGGGTGTTTGGCGCCCGGAGCTTCGTTTCCGCGGTCGAGCCCCCTCACCCCAACCCTCTCCCCGCCGGGGAGAGGGAGCCGGGGTCCGATCCAGCGGAGACATTTGGTGGCGATTGAAGGGACGAAATCCGGCGCCGGCAGGAGCGTCCTGCTCGTCCTGCTCCTCGCCTATATCTTCAACTTCGTCGACCGGCAGATCATCGGCATCCTCGCGGTGCCGATCAAGGCGGAGCTGGGCCTCACCAACACCCAGCTCGGGCTGATGGGCGGGCTCGCCTTCGCGCTGTTCTATTCGGGCCTCGCCATCCCGATCGCCTGGCTGGCCGACCGCCGGAGCCGGGTGAACATCATCGCCGGCTCGGTGGCCTTGTGGAGCCTGTTCACCGCCGCCTGCGGCCTCGCACAGAATTTCTGGCAATTGTTCCTCGCGCGGATGGGCGTCGGCGTCGGCGAGGCGGGCGGCGTCGCCCCCTCCTACGCCCTGATCTCCGATTTCTATCCGAAGGAAAGGCGGGGCCGCGCGCTCGCCTTCTTCTCGCTCGGCATCCCGATCGGCTCGGCGCTCGGCATCCTCTTCGGCGGCTGGATCGCCAGCCATCTCGACTGGCGCTCGGCCTTCCTGATCGTCGGCCTCGCCGGCCTGCCCGTCGCGTTGCTCGTCAAGCTCTGCATCAGGGAGCCGGAGCGCGGCCGCTTCGACCGCGCCGAGGGCACCGTGCCGGAGGAAGCGCCGCCGCTCGCGACCGTGGCGGGTGTGCTCGCGCGCAAGCCCAGCTTCTGGCTGCTCTCGCTCGGCGCCGCCTCGGGCTCGATCCTCGGCTACGGCCTGATCTTCTGGCTGCCGAGCTTCTTCGGCCTGAGCTTCGACATGGCGGCGATGGACCCGCTAATGAACCTGCTCCCCGCCTGGTTCACCGGCGGCACCGACCCGAACCTGCTCAGGATCTCGGTCTTCTACGGCTCGATCGTCCTGATTGGCGGCGTCGCCGGCACCTGGCTCGGCGGCTGGCTCGGCGACCGGACGGGGCCGGGCGATCCCGGCTCCTATGCGCGCATCCCGGCTATCTGCTTCGCCATCGCGTTGCCGGTCTTCGCGCTCGGCCTGTTCGCGCCGACGCTCTGGCTCGGCTGGCTGCTCTTCACGGTCGGCCAGATGCTCGGCCTGGCCTGGCTCGGTCCGGTGATCGCCGCAGTCCAGCATATCGTCCCGCCGGCGATGCGCGCCACCGCCAGCGCCAGCTTCCTGTTCGTCAACAATCTGATCGGGATCGGCTTCGGCGTCTTCTTCTTCGGCTTCATGTCCGACGTGATGGGCCCGGCCTATGGCGACCAGGCGCTCAAATATTCGATCCTCTACGGCCTCGCCTTCTATGGGCTGAGCGCCGTCTTCTACTTCATCGCCTCGCGCCGGCTGGCGAAGGACTGGGTGGCCTAGGTCGCGAAGCTCGGGTCGAGCCGGTAGGCCTTCCTGAGCAGGGCTGGCCAGGCGAGCAGGTTCGCGCCCATCTTGAGGCTGACCTTGCCCTGCTGCGCCGCCATTTCGGGGGCGCCCTGCGGCGGGTTGTTGAGGTTCCCCTCGCCCGCCGACAGCGCCAGCACCTGCGCCTCGCAGGCGCGCTCGAGGAAGTAGAGCTTGAGGAAGGCCTCGCCCACGGTCTCGCCGACGGTCAGCGTGCCGTGGTTGCGGAAGATCATCGCGCTCTTGTCGCCCAGGTCCTGGATGATCCGCTCGCGCTCGCTGAGGTCGACCGCGATTCCCTCATAATCGTGATAGGCGATCTCGTCCCGGATCACCATCGCGGTCTGGGTGAGCGGGAGCAGGCCCTCGGCATGGGCGGCGACCGCCTGGCCGTGGGGCGTGTGCAGGTGCATGACCGCATGGGCGTCCTCGCGCGCCATGTGCAGCGCGCTATGGATGGTGAAGCCCGCCGCATTGGTCATGAACGGGGTCGGGTCGACCGGATTGCCGCTCATGTCGACCTTGACCAGCGACGAGGCGGTCACCTCCTCGAACATCAGCTGATAGGGGTTGAGCAGGAAATGATGCTCGGGCCCGGGCACGCGGGCGGAGAGATGGGTGAAGATCAGGTCGTCCCAGCCGAAATGCGCAACCAGCCGGTAGGCGGCGGCGAGGTCGACGCGGATCTTCCACTCCTCGGCGCTGACCTTGTCCTGCATGGGCGGGATGTCCACGGTGGACAGGGCATGGGCCTCGGCCATGCTCTTCGCGAGATTGTCGACGCGTCCCATGTCTGTCTCCTTTGCACCCGTTCTAGCCGCTCGGCGGCGGCGGCGCGACCCTGTCCGGATGGGCCGCGGCGAAGGCCTCGAGCGCGGTCGCACTGGCGTCGGCGCGGACCAGGGTCGGCCAGGCGTCGAGCGCGACGTCGAAGCGGCGGGCATTGTACATTTGCGGGACCAGGCAGACATCCGCCAAAGTCGGCGTGTCGCCGACCAGGAAGGCGCCGGCGCGGGGCGCGGCGAGCGCCTCCAGCGCGTCGAAGCCCTCGCGGATCCAGTGCCGGTACCAGTCGTCGCGGCCGGCCTGGTCGATGCCCATTTCCGCGAGGCGCTTCAGCACGCGCAGATTGTTGAGCGGATGGATGTCCGCGGCGATGGTCAGGGCCAGCGCGCGGACATGGCCCCAGTCGGCGGGCGCTTCGGGAAAGAAGGGCGGGTCGGGGAAAGCCGCGTCGAGCCAGGCCAGGATGGCGAGGCTCTGCGTGAAACGCTGGCCGTCCACCTCCAGCATCGGCACGAAGCCCTGCGGGTTGCGGGCGCGATAGGTCTCGTCCTTCTGCTCCCCCTCGAGCAGGTTCACGGCCACGCGCTCGTAGGGCACGCCCTTGAGGTTGAGGCCGATGCGGACGCGGTAGCTCGCCGACGACCGGTAATAATCGTAGAGGACCAGCTTCATGGCTGACCTGATAGGCTAGAAGGGACCGAGCCCGCCATAGCCGACGTGCCAGACGAGATAGAAGGCCAGCCGGAAAATGATCGGCGCGAACCAGCCGTGGCGAAGCAGGAGCCACCCCTCGAACAGGTTGGTCCAGTAGAGCGGCCACAAGGGGGTCAGCGCGACCGCGCCCCAGTCTCCGGCCGCGACATCCGCCATCGTCATCGGCATGATCTCGTAGAAGGAGACGATGAGGTTCGCGATCCAGAACACCGGCAGCAACCAGCGCCGCCGCAGGATCAGGACATGGACGAACCAGACGAGCAGGCAGAGCGCGCCGAGGCGGAGCAGGAATTCGAGGAAGATTGCGCCGAAAGTGTAGAAGGGAACGGCCCAGGGCAGGGGCAGGTGCGGCCACTCCTCGACCGGGACCGTGCTTCCGCCCGTGACGATGTCCTGCACGACCGTGAGCGCGCCGTAGGCGAGACCGGTCGCGACCGCCAGGATGAGTCCGCGCCGCTCCCCCTTCATGTCCGCGAAGGCATCCGGGAAGCCGATCGAGCGCTCGGCGAACAGGCCGAGCAGTGCGGCCAGCCAGATCGCGCCGATCACCGGCCAGGTGAAGGCCGAGGCCTGGTCCCGGCCCGGAAACTCGCCCGGATAATGATCGAACAGGAGCTTGATCGCGATCAGGACGAGACTGCAGGCCGCGAAAGCCAGTGTCGACCGCCGGACGGATCCGAACATCCCCTCACTCCCCTTTATTGTATTAGGACACTAATACAGTTCTCGAGGAGCCGGGGCAAGCCTGCCACTGGCCATCCTCCCCGGGCGGTCCTAGGCAGGCGCGGGGAGGGCGGCGGATGACGGTCAGCGGCTTCTGGGCCAAGGTCCACAAATGGCTGGCGCTGCTGATGGCGGTGCAGATCCTGTTCTGGTTCGCCAGCGGCCTGTTCTTCGCCTGGTTCCCGATCGAGCGGGTCCGCAGCGAGCATGCCAAGGTCGAGCTGGCCGCGCCGCCGGTGCCGCTGGACGAGGCGGCGGCGGGGCTGGCGCGGCTGCGCGGGGCCGGGCTGGCGGGAGCGGAGACGGTCGAGGTCCGGCGCCTGCTCGGCCGGCCGGTCGCGCTGCTGAAGCCGCATGGCGGCAGGCCGGTGCTCTACGACCTCGCCGATGCGCGGCGGCTCTCGCCGATCCCGATGAATGTCGCGGCGCAGGTCGCCGAGGCCGACCATTCCGGCAACCTGCGCGCGGCGCGGGTGAGCCGGGTCACCGAGGAGACGACCGAATATCGCGGCCTGCTCCCGGCCTGGCGGGTCGATTTCGAGGATGGCGAGGGCCGCGCAATCTACGTCGCTGCCGACACCGGCCAGGTGACCGCGCGCCGCTCGACGCTCTGGCGGACCTACGACTTCCTCTGGGGCCTGCACATCATGGACTGGCGCGGCCATGAGGATTTCAACTCCTGGCTGCTGATCGTCGCGACCCTGCTCTCGCTCGTCATGATCATCGCCGGCATCGTCCTGCTGCCGAGCCGGCTCGGGGTGACCGGCTGGCTCAGGCGACGGCGGGCGCTGCGGAGTCATCCCGGCGGAAGCCGGGGCCCATGAACACGGATCGATCCGGAGAAGGGAGACCGCCTTGGCCGGGCCTTCAGCCGCCAGCGTTCACGGGTCGGCCTTCGCCGGGACGACTAAGTTGGAACAATCAATGCCGCGCGAACACCGTCCGGCGGCCCGTCCGGGTGAACAGGATCGTGTTATAGCGCTCGCGATGGCCGCCATGCTCCATGCCGGGCGAGCCCATCGGCATGCCGGGGACAGCGATCCCCGCCGCGGCCGGGCGCTCGCGGAGCAGGCGGCGGATGTCGCTGGCGGGGACATGGCCCTCGATCGCATAGCCGCCGACCGCGGCGGTGTGGCAGGAGCGCAAATCGTCGGGCACGCCCAGCCGCCGCGCGGTCGGGGTGACGTCGGGCACGTTGGCGACGGTCACCCGGAAGCCCGCCTGGCGCAGATGCGTCACCCAGTCGGTGCAGCAGCCGCAGGTCGGCGTCTTCACGACGTGGATGGCGGGCGCGGGCTGCGCCTCAGCCCGGCCGGCGACCAGCAACAGGGGCAGACCGGCGAGAAGATGGCGGCGGTTGATCATGGTGCTGCTCCTCAGTCGATCTTCAGTCGGATGAAGGCCATCGCCCCCTGCGGGTCGCCAGCATAAAGCGGTTCCAGCGCGGCGGGCACGAAATTCTGCGTGACCTGCGCGCCGAGCCCGATCCGGACGTTCGGCGCCACCCGGAAGTCGCGGATCGCGCCGAGCGAGACCTTGCTGACCCGGTGCCGCGGCCCGTGATGGCCGGCCGCCGGGTCGAGCTCGGCATTCTCGGCATATTCGGCGCGACCGTAGAGGGTCCAGGGGCCGAGCCCGACGCCCGCTTCCGCCGCGATCGCCTCGGCGCCGTCGCGATTGCCCCAGGCGAGCGTGGCGGAGAACCAGTTCTCCCGGCCGAAGCGCCTTGTGTAGAGCGCGCTCGCCGACCAGCGCTCGCTGTTCTCGTCCGGCTCGAGCTGCTCGGGCGAGACGAGATGCGCCCAGCTTGCCTGCAGCGACAGGTTGGCATTCGGGTTCCAGGAGAGGCGGACCGCGGTCGAATCGAGCGGCCCGGTCTCGATATTCCAGCGGCGCTCGTCGGGCTCGCGGCCGTTGAAGCGGGACGCCTCGACCTTGACGTTCCCGACGATGACGCCCGCCGTGACCACACCGAAGGTGATATGCGTCGAATCCAGCCAGTGATGGGTGATTGGCGCCTCGGGCGAGTCGGCGATCGCCATGCGGTGCATGAAGGCGGGCGGGCCGAAAGCGGGCTCGCCGGGCAGGCCGGCATAGAGGAAGAGGCTGGCCTCGGGGCCCAGCGGCAGCGAGTAGCTGGCCGAGAGCTCCATGAAGAAATCGTGCGGATGCTGGCGGTCGACCAGCAGGGTGACGCCGTCCGCCGTCTCGCCCGCGGCGAGGTGCAGCGGATAGCCGCGCCGGCCCATCAGCGGATCCGGGCTCAGCATCGCGCGGAACTGCAGCGCGCCGGGGCCGAGCGCGCGCCGCGCCATGGCCATGACCATGCCCGCGGCGAAGCCTTTCTCGCCGCCGCGCGGCCCTTCCTGCCAGTCATAGACCAGGCTGAGATTGGCATGGCCCATCAGCATCCAGTCGCCGGCCATGAGATGGACGCCGCCATGGCTGGAGGCGTCCGGCTGCCAGGCGGTGCCTGAGGCCTCGCGCTGTGCCGGATAGGCGCCGAGCGCGCCGGTCATGCCGTGCGGCCGGGTCGGCTCCGCGGTGACCGGCGGGGCGCCACCGGGCATGGCGTGGCCCTGGTGCTGGTCGTGGCCCTGGCCCTGCGTCTGACCGTGGCCCCGGTGCTGGCCGTGCCCGTCATGCTGGGCGAGAGCGGGGGTGGCGGCCAGCAGGGCGCACAATGCCGCTGCGGTCTTGAGGCTGTTCATCGTCCGGATCCTGAAAAGGGAGGCGGCGGCGGTTCGGCCGCCGCCTCCCCGCTTCACCTGGCGCGCTGCTGGCGGCCTTCGCCGCAGCAGGTGCAGCCGCCTTCGCAGCAGGCGCAGTCATGCGCCTGCCGCGTCTGGCCCGGGGCCGCCTGGCCGGCGCTGTGACCCGCATGGCCGGCCTGACCGGCGCCATGACCCGCATGGCCGGCATGGCCGCTATGGCCGGCCGGATGCGCGGGTTGTGCCTGCGGCGCAGGCGCGGGTTGCGCGGCCGCGATCGCGGCCGCCGTCAGGATGATCATGATTTTACTCCTTCAGATTTCGAAAGTTGGTTCGAGATCGTCAGGAGAATCGGGGAGGGGGCGGATCGGCTTCCGGGCGGATGCCTGACAGGCTGGAGAGTTGAAGCGCCCCCGGCATTGCCTCGGCCAGAGGCGCCGGCGCGACAAAGGGCGCAGGGGCGGTCGTCATGGCGGCGCAGGCGATCATGCAGTCGACCGCCTTGCGCTCGTCGTCCTGTTGCGGGGCCTGCTTGTGAGCGCCACCATGCCCTGCCGGCGCGGCCGCCGGCATGTCGGCGCAATGGCCGGCCATGGCGGCGGGGGCATTCGCCGGCATCGCCATCGCCTGGGCGATGCCGATGCGGCCGACCGGGGCGAGCAGCATGGCCGCGAGCAGGAGGAAGCGGAGGGCGCCGCGCATCGTCACCCCGCCCTGATAGAGCGGCCGGACGGCGTGCGCAAAGCCTTCATCGCGCGCTCCGCTGCAGCAGCTGGATCAGCTCCCCGGCCTTCTGCCTTTGGTCCGCCGTGTCGCCGCCGCTGATCGCCGCCTCGATACAATGGCCGAGATGATCGTTGAGCAATTCGGTCTCGACCCTGGCGAGCGCGGCGCGGGCCGCCTGGATCTGGGTGAGGATGTCGATGCAGTAGCGATCCTCGTCGATCATCCGCGCGACGCCGCGCACCTGGCCCTCGATCCGGCTGAGGCGATTCGCCAGCTGCGCCTTGTTGTCGCGTTTCATGTGGCTTGCATAATACCGGATGGGGGTATATGTCAAGCATACCCATAGGGGGTATCGAATCGCACGTAGGAGAAGTGAAGTGTCGTCCGTCGCCGAGCATCAGCAGGAGCATCGCGCCCACCATGGCGGGGGCGGGGCGCATGCCCATCATCATCATGGCGCGCCGGGCGCCGGCCCCTGGCGGCTCGCCGCGCAGGCGACCCTCCATTGCCTCACCGGCTGCGTGATCGGCGAGGTCGCGGGCCTGATGATCGGCGTCAGCCTCGGGCTCGCCGCCTGGCAGACGATCGCGCTCGCCACTTTGCTCGCTTATGCGTCAGGCATGACGCTCGGCCTGCTGCCGGTGATGAAGAGCCGGCGCCTCGGCCTGCTCGCCGCGCTGAAGATCATCTGGGTCGGCGAGGTGGTCTCGATCGGGGTGATGGAGATCGCGATGAACGCCGTCGACTGGTCGATGGGCGGGATGGCCGCGCCCTCGATCCTCCACTGGAGCTTCTGGCAGGGCTTCCTGGTCGCCGTCCCCGCCGGCTTCCTCGCCGCCTGGCCGATCAATTTCTGGCTGCTGAAGCGCAACCTCAAGAATTGCCACTAGGCGCTAGGGCCCGACATCCGCCGGCGCCGCACCTGCGCCCGTGCGCCGCGCCGGGCGGACGCGCGGCGGCAGGCCGAGCGCGACCGCGACCCGTTCGTCGCGGCCATAGACGTCGCGCACGATCCTGACCTGGCCGTTCTCCACAAAGGCGGTGTGGTAGAGCAGGCGGACCGGAATCTCGCGCTGCAGCGGGATCCAGCGCTGGACGTAGCGGCGCGGTGCGGGCTGGGCGGGCGTCTGCGGCGCGGCCTCGCCATTCGTCCCTTCCGCGCTCGCCACCGGCCGCGACTGGCGCGGCGCCGGCGGCGGCCGCTGGGCGCGCTGCCATTGCTGCAGCACGCCTTCGTCGCGGGCGATGAGCTCGGCGAATTCCAGCGCATTGTGCACGCGCACGCAGCCATGGCTGGCATGGCGTTCGTCGCGCAGGAAGAGCGACTTGGACGGCGTATCGTGCAGGTAGATGGCATGGCCGTTCCGAAGGTCGAACTTGACCAGGCCCAAAGCATTGCCCGGCCCCGAGGGCTGGACGCGGCGGCCGTTGCGGACGGTGAAGCCGCGCCGCGCCATATAGCCGGCGCTCATCCCGATCGAGCGCGGCACCGTCCAGGTCGGGTTGGCGACGAGCTGGAACATCGGCGCGGAGAGGCTCGGCGTCGCCCGGTCGCCGGCCGAGCCGACCACCACCCGGCGCGTGTCCCTTGGCGTGCCGTCGCGCCAGTAGACCAGCATCGCCGAGGCGGTGTTGACGTCGATCCTGGTGGCGGGGGCGGTGCGCTCCAGCCAGCGGCGGCGCTCGAGATTGACCGCGAGGATGCGCATCCGGTCCGCCTGCTCCGGCGTCGGCCGGCCGCGCGCGGCATCGACTTGGCGCTTCGCCTCGACATAGGCGGCGGAGAGCGCGCGATAATCGGCGTCCTGCGGCGCCAGCCCCTCGATCCAGGCGCGCACGTCGCCGTTGCCCGCCAGCACCCGCTCGAGCCCCTCGGCGAGGTTCGGATCGGGCCGCGGGATCTCGTAGATGCGGTTGAGCCGGGTCGGATCGGTCCGTCCCCGCGCCAGCGCCCCCGCATAATCGAGCGCGGCGAGACTGAGCGCCGCCTCGCGCGCCGCGCCCTCGCGGGCGTTGGCCAGCGGACGCCGGAAATCGTCGGGCCTGAGGCCGTGCCGGTCGGCGCCGGCGAGCGCCGCGTTCAGCGACTCCTCGGCCTCGCGGGTCCAGGCCGGCCGCCACTGGCGCGCCTCGTAGAAGCGGCGCACCCGCGGATCGCGCACCGCCGCCTGCAGCGCGCTCGCCTCGACCGCGGGCGCCTCCGGCACGGCCGGACCGGACGGCCCGCCGCAGGCAGCGACGAGAAGGCAGGCACTTACCAGCAGTCCAAAGCGCACGATCACCCCATCCGCATCCCGGGAAAAACCGCAGAAAACACGCAATTTATGGAGATACGGTTATCCCCACCGAACCCGCTTAATGCTTGTTTAGCCAATCTGTGCCCATAACAAAGGGCAGGTTCAGGAGTTTTTTGCGTGAGCAAGGCACAATTGGCCATTCTCCCCGTCGCCGAAGGCCGTCAGGCCGAGCGGCGGATCGTCAATCTGGCGGCGCGGCTGCGCGAGCCGGGCGCAACGATCGTCGATGCGGAGGTGCTCAACCTCTCCACCGACGGCTTCATGGCGGAATCCGACCTGCAGCTGGAGCCGGGCGCCCATGTCTGGCTGAAGCTGCCCGGCCTGGAGCCGCAGAACAGCCGCTGCGCCTGGACGGAGGACGGCAAGGCCGGCTTCCAGTTCGCGACGCCGCTGCATCCGGCCACGGTCGAGATGCTCGCCGAGGCCAACCGCAAGCCGCCGATCAAGGGCCATTTCGGCGTCCAGGGCCAGCAGAAGCGCTAGTCACGCCAGTTCGGACAGCTGCTGGCAACTCTCCGCTTTCCCGATTATGCTCCCCGCACGCAGCGAAGGGGGTAGTCCATGCGGGTCGGCCGGCGCGTCATCGCTCTCAATATGATCATGCCACTGGCCGCCTGCGCCGTGCTCGGCCCGGTGGTCGACGCCGATATGGAGGATGCCCCCTACCAAGCCTGCGCCCGCTTCGCCGAGGCGCAGCCGCCTGAAGTCGGACATTCAGAGGCCGGGCAGTGCGTCAGCGTCCAGGTACGGCCCGCCGGCGGCCAGTGGCAGCCCTTCACGGGCACGCTCTCCGCGGGCGACGAGCTGGTCGCCGTCCCTTCGGCAGCGCCGCAATGCAATCACGGCAATTACACCCATTTCGTGCTGGAGGGCACGAGCGACGCCGGCGCGATGCGCGTCGCCGTCCCCGACGGCCTCGGCCGCGGCGACCGGGGCCGGAGCTTCGCCTGGCGGGAACCGCGCAGCCGCTGGACCGCCGACAATATCGGCACCGCCATCCATCTCCCGGCCGGCGCGCGCGTCTCGCTGAGCGAGGGGCAGATCCGGCTCAGCAGCGCCTGCTTCAAGAGCTACACCCATTACCGCATCCCGCGCCCGCACGACGAGGCCGAGGCCGCTGACGAGCCTCACGCGGCGCATTGAGATCAATCTGCGCGAGGCATCGGCTTGTCATCGACGCGGGGCGCTGATAGAGCCCGCGCCTTCCCGCGAGCGCCGCTTTAGCTCAGCTGGTAGAGCACATCATTCGTAATGATGGGGTCAACGGTTCGAGTCCGTTAAGCGGCACCACCCTCCTTCAGCAGCAGCAACCCGGACGCGTCGCTCTTCAGGCGGCGGCGACGGCGAACTGCGCCGGGGTGATGGCGAAGCGCGAGCGGAAATGCTTGCTGAGCGCGGCCTGGTCGTAGAAGCCGGCGGCGATCGCGCAGTCCGCGATCGGCTCTCCCCGCTTCAGCAGGCTGCAGGCGGCGTTGAGGCGGATCTGGGTGAGCAATGCATAAGGCGTGAGGCCGAATTCGCGCTTGAACAGGCCGATCAGCTGAAAGGGCGTCATGTCGAGCGCCCGGGCGACGTCGCCGAGCTGCAGGGGTTCGCGAAAGCGGCGGCGCAGGATCCTGAGCGCGCGGCCGAGCAGGAGCCGGTCGCGGCCGGCCGGGGTGGCGGCGGTCTGGCCGTCACCGTGGCGCGCGTAGAGCAGCCCCATCGCCCGCACCATCAACTCCTGCACCTGAAAGGCGTCCGCATTCGCGACGTCCATCGTCCGGTGCAGGGTCAGGAGCGCGCGCGCCAGAGCGGGGTCGGCGAGGGCGCCGCGGCGGAAATAGGGCTGGTCGGACAGGGACAGGCTGTCCAGCAAAGTGTCGAGGGCGCGCGCCTCGAAATAGAAGCCCCGGTAGCGCCAGCGCGCGCTGCCCCCCATGCTGCCGCTATGCGGCTCCCCGGGATTGCACACGAGCACGCACCCCGGCAGCGCGGTTTCGCTGCGGCCGCCGCAGCGGACGCTCGCGCCGCCCTCCTCGGTGACGACGACGACCAGCGCCTCGTGGACGTGCGGGGGGAAGTCCTGGTCGGTCAGGTCCGCGCAGAGCAGGTTCAGGCCCTTCAGGCCCTCGTCCCGCCAGTAACGCGCCGTGTTTCGAGGTGCATCTCTGCGCATGCCAAGGCTTCGTGCCGACCCTCAAGCAACCGAAATGACTATCAGGGAAAGGAAATTGGGGGTCAACGAGGTGCTACAGGGCAGGGCCGGGCTGCGGCGTCGTCCGCCGCAGCGCCCGATATTCGGGCGTCCAGCGCAGGATCTTGTAGGCGGGATCCAGCACCACATCGCGCACCGCGAAGCCGGCAGGCAGCGAGAAAGGCGTCTCCGCCGCTGCGGCGACGTCGATCAGGTGGGTCCGGCTCTGTCCCCCGGCCCCGTCCATCCGGATCTCCATATGCGCCGCGTAATAGGGAGCCGGCTGACGAACGACGCCGGCGACCCGGGCGCCGTCCTGACGCCAGCTCAATGCGAAGTCCGGGGCGCCGGTGCGCTCGAACCATTGCTCGAAGAATTGCGTGAGGTCCCGCCCGCTCATGCGTTCGATCGTCCGGCGGAACTCCTCCCATGTGACGTCCCCGTGCGCGTGCCGGCCGGTGATGTCGTGAAAGGCCCGCCGGAAGCGGTCCGCGCCGATATGGCGGCCGAGCATCGAGAAGACGAACCCGCCCTTGTTGTAGGCGATGTTTCGCGTCGCATTCTCGTTCGGGCTTTCCGCAGGACGGTAGAGCGGCGAGTCCTCGCCATTGGCGACCATCTGGAAATAGGCGGCCGCGCTGTAGATCGGATCGGGCTCGAAGCCGATGCGCCGCATCCGCTCGGCGGCCGCCGCGCCGCCCATCTCCTCCACGACCCGGCAGCCGCCATATTCGGCCAGGGCTTCGGTGAGAAAGGCGTTCGGTGTGGCGCGAAATCCCACGATGTGCGGAAACCATTGGTGGCTGAGCTCGTGACCGAGCCATTCGAGCATGGAGGCCACGCTCCGCGCCCGGAACGCATTGCCGTTCAGGATCGCGAAGCCGGGCAGCGAACAGGCGTTGAGGCCCGACGCCTGCGCGATCGGCCGCGGCGCCTCGACCAAAGCGAACCGGTCGGAACGATAGGGACCGAATTCGCGCCCAAGCACGCCGAGCATGCGCTGCGTGCCCCCGGCGAGCGCGGCGGTGTTGGCCCGCGCCTCCAGCGCATAGAGGCTGACGTGCGGCGTTCCCGGCTGCTCGGTGACCACGAACGGGCCGGCGGCGAAGCTGAAATAGGTGGAGTGGATGACCTCGTACCGGAACCTGCCGCCGCGCGGCGTGCCCAGCGCCCTGTGGCTGGCGACGACCTTCCAGCCGGCCGGCGCCTCCACCGACAAGGATCCGGTCGCCATGCCCTGGTTTTCAGCCAGCGAGAGCGGATACCAGTTCATCCCCCAGGCGGTGGCGAAGCAGAGCTCCGGGCCGGCATAGAAGAGCAGCCCCTGCCCCCCGATGCGGTAGGAGAAATGGACTTCGAGCTCGACGCTCGCCGCCCGCGGGGCGGCAAAGCGCAGGGTCCACAGCCGGTCGCCGCCGCGCACCTCGTCCGAGACGGAGACCGGCACGGCCCCGCGCCGGTCGCGGCACGAGAACCGGACCTCGCTCGCCAATGGGGCCAGCAGCAAGCGCAGCTCCTGCCGGGGCTGCGCGGAGCCGGGAAAGCGCGCGACGCCCGACACCTGCATGCGCCGCTGGGCGGGCTCCAGGCGCACATTCATGTCGTAGCGCGGCACCGACGAGCGGCGGGCCGGGGCGGGCGCGCCGGGCGCCCGTCCGCTCCACAGGCCGGCGGCGCCGCCGAGGCCCAAAAGCAGGGCCTGCTGCAACAGGCTCCGGCGCCCGATGCCGCCCGATCCAGTCCCCGCTTCCCTCGCGTCAATCGCCTCGCTCATCTGCCCTCACCTCGCTCGGCCACGCCGGAACGGGACGACGATCCCGTTCGAGCGCGTCAAAAGCAGTCCGGTCAGGCTCGTATCAGCAGGCGGGCCGCCCGCTCTTGGCGATTATTGCGCCATCCAGGACCGGCAGCCCGCGGGACGCTCCGCGACAGGTCGGGCAGTTGGCGCCTATCCCACGCAATATCGCTAACCCCCCTTAACCATATCTCAACCCCGTCGGTGCAGGTTCGCCCTGAACGGCGCGCTGCCAGGGACGTGGATCTATGGACATCTCCAGGGGGTTTGAGGAGGAGACGGGCTTTCCCGCCGCGCCCGAAGAGGAACCCGTGATGGAGCGGCCGCCCGAGATCGGCGTCGACGAGCGCCGCATGCATGTCCGCGCCTATAATTACTGGGTCTCCCTGCTCGACGGCCGTCCCTATCCCTCGATCCAGGACGTCGATCCGCAGACATTGGGCGATTTCGGCCCGCACAGCGTGCTGCTCGATTTCTCGCGCGATCCCGAGGATCCTGAAATCCGCTTCCTCGGCCGGGCGCTGCGCATCGAATGCGCGCTCGACCATGCGATCGGGCGGATCAGCGAGGTGCCGGGCCGCTCCCTGCTGTCGCGGCTGACCGACCATTATCTGCAGATCATCGCCAACCGCGCGCCGATCGGCTTCGAGGCCGAGTTCGTCGGCATGCGCGGCCACAACACGCTCTACCGCGGCATCCTGATGCCGCTCTCCTCCGACGGCGAGGCGATCGACTTCATCTACGGCGTGATCAACTGGAAGGAGATGGCGGAGGCCGCCATCGCCGCCGGGATCGAGGACGAGGCCCTGCGCGCCATCGCCGACACGCCTGAGCCGGTGCTCGTCCATGCCGGCGACGGCCCCGCCTGGGCGGACGGTCCGAACAGCGAATTCGTCGAGGCGACGGTGACCGGCGACCTCTCGGTGCCGCCCGACACCTCGACGCTCAGCCTCTGGCCCGACGACGGCCTCGCCGACCGGCTCTCGGTCGCGCGCGACAGCGCCGAGGACGCGATCGGCGCGGAAGCGCGTGGCCACCAGGCGCTCTACCGAGCGCTCGGCCATGCCTATGATTTCGCGCTGGCCGCCGAGGAGGCGCCGGACGATTATGCCGAATTGCTCGCCGATGCCGGCCTGAAGGTGCAGACGCGCGCGCCGATGACCCCGGTCGTGAAGCTTGTCTTCGGCGTCCATTACGACAAGGGCCGGCTCACCGAATTCGCCGCCGCCCTGTCCTGGGCGAAGCGCGAGCGGGTTTCGGCGGGGACCCTGGCCGCCCTGCTTGAGGCGCATGTCGGCGGGCTCAAGGGCGTCGTCGCCGACGAGCGCGCCTTCCGCCGCCCGGCCGCCCGGCCGGACCGCTGGGCCGAGGTCCGCGCCCGGCTCCACGCCGCGCCGCCGCTCGCCCGCGTCGCGATCGAGGTCGCGGGCGCGGACGAGTTCGTCCTGCTCGTCGCCCGCCGCGAGGCGGACGGCCTCGCCATCGTCGCGCCGGTGGCCGACCAGGCCCTGGTCGACAAGGCGATCCGCAAGAGTGCGGCCTGACCTGCATGGGGGCGGTTACGGGTAACTGTCCCCCTTCCTGAAACCTGCTAGAAGCGCCGCCGCAGGGGATCCGACTCAGGAGTCGTGCCATGCGTGCTGTTCTCGTCGCGGCCTTGCTCGCTTTTCCCCTTCCCGTCCTCGCCCAGGATTCGCCGGCGCCGCAGACCGTCGAGGTGCGCCTCTCCAATTTCGAGTTCGAGCCGCGCGCGATCGCGCTGACCGCGGGCCGGCCGGTCGTCCTCAGGCTGACCAATACCGGCGGCGGCGGCCACAATTTCTCGGCGCCGCAATTCTTCGCCGCCGCCAGCGGCGTCACCGGGCCCGTCGTGGAGGGCGAGGTCGAGGTGCCGGGCCACCAGAGCGTCGAGGTCAGGCTCACCCCGTCGCGCGGCAGCTACCGGCTGCGCTGCACCCACACCATGCACACCGCCTTCGGCATGCGCGGCACGATCAGCGTCGAGTAGCGCTGGTTCGTCCCGCCCCCGCGGGGTTGAAGGTCCGAGGGGGGCAGGGCTATAGGCCGCGCAGGGCGGGCGGGGCCCGCCGATCGAGAGAAGCTCCGGGAGCCGATTTGTATGAAAGCCGAGGTAGCGGGCAACACCGCTGACCAGCGCCTGTTGGATATCCTTGCCACCCTCCTGCGCCAGGGCGCGCTTCCCGGAGAGCTCGACAATTACAGCGCCGAAGAGACGCGTGAGGCGGCCGCTTTCATCGCCGCCTGCGCGGGCAAAAGGCAGCCGGGCTCGGCTCTGGTGCGGCTGGAATCGACCGGCACCGGCCTCGGCCACCGGCGGATGCGGATCGGCATCGTCAACGACGACATGCCCTTCCTCGTCGACAGCGTCGCCCAGGCGATCGCCGCGCGCGGCCTGATCATCCACCGCCTGCTCCATCCGGTCGTCTGCACGACCCGCGACGAGGACGGCTGTCTCACCGACGTCGAGCCGCTCTGCGAGGACCGCAGCCGGCGGGAGTCGATCATCTACATGGAGGTCGACCGCGCCGACGCGAAGGGCCGGCAGGAGCTGACCGCCGAGCTGCAGGCCGTGCTCGCCGACGTGCGCGCGGCGGTGACCGACTGGCGGGCGATGCAGGCCAACATGCACGCCCAGGCCGATCTCGTCCGCGATCCGGAAGGGCGGGCGCTGCTGCACTGGCTCGCCGACGGGGCGATGACCCTGCTCGGCTACGAGGTCGAGCGGCCCGGCGAGGCGCCGTCCGAGGGCCTCGGCATCATGGGCAAGCCCGGCCAGCCGACCGACGAGGGCGGCTGCGAGGGCGCGATCCGCTATTTCGAGGAGGGCGGTCAGGAGCCCCTGGTCGCCAAGGCCGATTTGCGCTCGCCCGTGCACCGGCGCGTGCCGCTGGACCTGATCGTCGTGCCGATCCGCGAGCGCGGCAAGATCACCGGCATCGGGGTCCATGCCGGCCTCTGGACCAGCCAGGCGCTGAACGCGCCGATCGAGGAGGTGCCGGTGCTCCGGCGCGAGCTCGCCAGCCTCGAGAAGGACTTCGGCTTCGATCCGTCCGGCCATAGCGGCAAGGCGCTGCGCCATGCTCTGGCCTCGCTGCCGCGCGACCTGATGGTCAATTTGCGGCCCGACGAGGTGAAGAAGCTCGTCTCCAACGCGATCTCGCTCGCCGACCGGCCGCGGCCGACGCTCGCCTTGGTCCGCTCCATCCTCAAGGGCCACATGTTCGCCTTCGTCTGGCTGCCGCGCGACGAGCTCACCACGCGGCGGCGGGTGGCGATCGGCGAGATGATCGAGCAGGCGTCCGAAGGCCAGATCACCAACTGGTCGGTCGATCTCGGCGACGGCGACCTCGCCTTGCTCCGCTTCACCCTCAACGTCTCCGCCAAGACGCCGACGCCCGACGTCGAGGCGCTCGACCAGAGACTGGACGCGATGGTGCGCGGCTGGGCGCCGAGCGTCGAGGAGGCGCTGGGCGAGCTGGTCGGCACGACTCGCGCAACCCGGCTCGCGCTGACCTACGCACCCGCCTTCCCGCAGGCCTACCGGTCCCGCTATCCGGCCAGCGATGCGGCGCAGGACATCGTCCATCTCGACAAGCTGCCCGACGACCGCGAGCGTGGCGTGCGCCTCTATCGGCTGGAGATCGACCCGGAGAGCCAGCTGCGGCTCAAAATCTACCGCAAGCACGACATCGTGCCCTTGTCCGACGTCGTCCCGGTGCTGGAGAATTTCGGCTTCCACGTCCTCAAGGAGACGCCGACCCGGCTCGAGAGCGGGCTCGACGGCCATATCCACGAATTCGCAGTGGTCACCAGCGACCGCTCGGCCTGCGCGCCGGTGCTGAAGCGCGCCGCCGTCGTCGAGGCGGTGGTCGAGGCGGTGCTCGAGGGCCGCTCGGAGAATGACGTCTTCAACCAGCTGCTGGTCTCGGCCGGGTTGGCGCCCGAGGGCGTGCTGCTGTTCCGCGCCTGGTTCCGCTATTTGCGCCAGATCGGCCTGTCCTATTCGCAGGCGACCGTGGTCGAGGCGCTGCGCCGCGCGCCCACCGTGGCCCATGGCCTGATCGCCCTGTTCGAGGCGATGCACGATCCCGAGCTCAAGGGCGACCGCGACGCCGCCGTGGCTGCGGCGCAGAAGAAGATCGACAAGGGCCTCGAGAGCGTCGCGGCGATCGACGAGGACCGCATCCTGCGCCTGCTCCGCGGCGTGATCGCGGCGACCCTGCGGACCAACGCCTTCGCCCCCTCCGGCGAGGAGGCGCTCGCCTTCAAGCTCGACAGCGCCCTGGTCCCGGGCCTGCCGGCGCCGCGGCCCTGGCGGGAGATCTGGGTCTATTCGGCGCGGCTCGAGGGCATCCATCTGCGCGGCGGCCCGATCGCCCGTGGCGGCCTCAGATGGTCCGACCGGCGCGACGATTTCCGCACCGAGATATTGGGCCTGATGAAGGCGCAGCTGGTGAAGAATGCGGTGATCGTGCCGACCGGTGCCAAGGGCGGCTTCTATCCCAAGCAGCTGCCGCCCGCCGCCAGCCGCGACGCCTGGTTCGCGGAAGGAACGGAGAGCTATCGCATCTTCATCCGCGCCCTGCTCTCGGTCACCGACAATATCGTCGGCAACAAGGTCGTTCACCCCAAGGGCGTGACGATCCGTGACGGCGACGACCCCTATTTCGTGGTCGCTGCCGACAAGGGCACGGCCACCTTCTCCGACGTCGCCAACGCGATCGCCGTCGAGCGCAAATTCTGGCTCGGCGACGCCTTCGCCTCGGGAGGCTCCAACGGCTACGACCACAAGGCGATGGGGATCACCGCCAAAGGCGCCTGGGTCTCCGTCCAGCGCCATTTCCGCGAGCTCGGCATCGACGTGCAGAAGGAGCCGATCCGCGTCGCCGGCGTCGGCGACATGTCGGGGGACGTGTTCGGCAACGGCATGCTGCTTTCAAAGGCGATCAAGCTGGTCGCCGCCTTCGACCACCGCCACATCTTCCTCGATCCCGACCCGGATCCGGCGAAGAGCTGGAAGGAGCGCAAGCGCCTGTTCGGCCTGTCGCGCTCCTCCTGGGCCGACTACAACCAGGAGCTGATCTCTAGGGGCGGCGGGGTCTTCCCGCGCAGCCAGAAGTCGATCCCGCTCTCGAAGCAGGTGCAGGAGATGCTCGGGCTCGACGTCAAGGAGATCGAGCCCGCGGCCCTGATCAGCGCGATCCTTACCGCCGAGGTCGACCTGCTCTGGTTCGGCGGCATCGGCACCTATGTGAAGGCGCGCGGCGAGAGCCACCAGGAGGTGGGCGACCCTTCCAACGACGCGATCCGGGTCAATGCCGCGGACCTGCGCGCAAGAGCGATCGGCGAGGGCGCCAATCTCGGCATCACCCAGGCGCGCGCATCGAGTTCAGCAATCATGGCGGCCGGATCAACACCGACTTCATCGACAACAGCGCCGGCGTCGACTGCTCCGACAACGAGGTCAACATCAAGATCCCGCTGAACCGCGAGATGATCGAGGGGCGGCTGGAGCTCGAGGAGCGCAACCTGCTGCTCGCCGAGATGACCGACGAGGTCGGCCAGATCGTGCTGGAGGACAACCGCCTGCAGACGCTGGCGCTCTCCATCGCCGAGCGGGGCGGGGCGCGGGCACTGCCCCTGCTGGTCCGGGTGATCGAGATCCTGGAGGATAGCGGCCGCCTCAACCGCGCGGTCGAGGGGCTGGACTCGAACGAGGAATTGCTGCGCCGCGCCCAACTCAACCTCGGCCTGACCCGGCCCGAGCTGGCGGTCTTGCTCTCCACCTCGAAGATGCGCCTGCAAGCGGCGATCGAGCAGGCGAAGTTCACCGACGATCCCACGCTCGAGCCCGAGCTGATGGCCGCCTTCCCGAAGGCGATGCAGGAGCGCCAGGCCGAGGCGATCCGCGCGCACCGGCTGAAGAAGGAGATCATCGCCACCAAGGTCGCCAACCGCTTCGTCAACCGGCTGGGCATCATCGCGCCCTTCTCGCTGACCGAGGAGGAGGGCGCCTCCTTCGCCCAGGCCGCAGTCGCCTTCCTCGCCGCCGAGCGCCTGTTCCGCATGCAGGAGCTGTGGGACGAGCTCGATTCGGCCGACATGCCCGAGCAGGTGCGCCTGGCGCTGTTCGAGCAGGCCTCGATCGGCCTGCAGCTGCACATCGCCGACCTGCTGCGTACGACCTCGCCGGACCTCAAGCCGGGCGAGCTGGTCGACCTGCTGCAGCCGGGCCTCGCCAAGCTGGAGGCGATGGTCGACGATCTGCTGCGGCCCGAGGCGCGGGCCGAGGCCGGGGGCCTGCGCGCCGGGCTGGACGCGCTGCACGCGCCGCCGGCGCTCACCCACCGGATCGTCCGCCTGTTCGAGATGAACGGCGCGGTCGGCCTCGCCATGCTCGGGCAGAAGCAGAAGGCCGACGAGATCCAGCTGACCCGCGCCTACACCAAGCTCGGCGAGGCGCTGGGGCTCGACTGGGCGCAGAACGCCGCCAACCATTTCCAGGCGCGCGACCAGTGGGAGCGGCTGCTCACCGCCGGCCTCGCCCGCGACTTCGAGCAGCTCCGCCTCGAATTCCTGGAACGCAGGAAGTCGGACGACCCCAAGGCGGCGGTCGACAAATGGGTGGCCGAGCAGGGGCCGCGCATCGAGCAGTTCCGCCGGACCGTGGAACGCGCCCGGACCGCCTCGATCACCACGGCGCCCATGCTCGCCCAGATCGCGACCCAGGCGCGGGTGCTGCTCCAGCGCTAGCTAGGGCGGCCCGTCGCCGTAAGGCGTGGTGATGATCTCCATGAGGTGGCCGTCCGGGTCCTCGAAATAGAGGCCCCGGCCGCCATAATAGGTATTGATCTCGCCCGGCCTGGTCCGCGCCGGATCGGCCCAGTGGGCCACGCCGCTTTCCCTGATCTGCGCAAAGGCCGCGTCGAACGTGCCGTCGTCGACGAGAAAGGCATAATGCTGCGGCGCGATGCTGCCCTCCTTCTGGTAATAGTCGACCGACACCCTGTTCGCGAGGTCGACGACCAGGAAGTGGAGGAAGGTCCGCGCCGGCGGCAGGCCCAGGGTGCCGGTCAGGAAGGCGGCCGAGCGCGCCTTGTCGCTGCACCAGATGATCGTGTGGTTGAGCTCGACGCTCATCGTGCGCGCTCCCGTTCGAACAGCCAGACCCTGATCGCGCTCGCCAGATTGGCCGCGGCCGGCCCCGTCAACCGCGCGGCGTCGATCCGTGCGACCAGGGCGTTCAGCGGCAGCCCCTCGGCCGCCGCCGCCTCGCGCAGGGCATCCCAGAAGACCGGCTCCAGGCTGATCGAGGTCGCATGCCCCGCGATCATGATCGAGCGCTTCACCGGTCCCATCAGTCCTCCCCTCCAGCCCTTGCTGGAGGGGTCGGGGGTGGCTCCTGCCTTCTTCCGCGCGGCCTCCGCTCCCGCCCGGCTCGCGAGTCCATGAACCGAACCTCTTCCCCCGGCGGGATACGGGCAGTGACAGCTTCGACAATCGCCTCGACCACGCCGTCGAGATTGTCGGTGATGTCCGAATTCCAGAACCGGATCACGCGCCAGCCCTCGGCCTCGAGCGCGGCCGAGCGCAATTCATCCGTTGGGCTTTCGGCATGGTGGGAGCCGTCGGCCTCGACGATCAGTCGCGCCCGGCGGCGGGCGAAGTCGGCAACGAAAGGACCAACGCGAAGCTGGCGGGTGAAGCGTGGGCGGACGCGCGACGGGGCACGCCACAGCCGCTCCGCCGCGGGAGTGGGATGGTTGCGCAGCGCTCGCGCGAATTGAAGCTGGCGTTGCGCTTCTGTGGGCAAGGAAGCCACCCCCTTGCCCCCTCCACGAAGGCGTGGAGGGGGTAGCTCGACTCAATACATATGCTGCCCGCCGTTGATGGATAGCGTGCTCCCGGTGATGAAGCCGCCTTCCTCGGCGCAGAGGAAGGTCACGCCGCGGGCGATCTCGCTGGCCTGGCCGAGCCGGCCGACCGGGATTTTGGCGACGATCTTCTCGAGCACGTCGGGCGGCACCGCGGCGACCATGTCGGTGTCGATATAGCCGGGCGCGATCGCGTTGACGGTGATGCCGGCGCGGGCGCCTTCCTGGGCGAGCGCCTTGGTAAAGCCGTGGATGCCGGACTTGGCGGCGGCATAATTGACCTGGCCGTACTGGCCGGCCTGGCCGTTGATCGAGCCGATATTGACGATGCGGCCATATTTCCGCTCGTTCATCCCGGCCCAGACCGCCTTGGCCATGTTGAAGCAGCCGCCGAGGTTGATGTCGATGACGTCCTCCCAGGCCTGCCGGTCCATCCGCTTCATCGTCCCGTCGCGGGTGACGCCGGCATTGTTGACGAGGATGTCGACCGGGCCGAGCTCGCTCTCGACCTGCGCGCACCCGGCGATGCAGGCGTCGAAATCGGCGACGTCCCACTTATAGGCCTTGATGCCGGTGCGGTCGCTGAACTCGCGCGCCCTTTCTTCATTGCCGGCATAATTGGCGGCGACGGTGACGCCCTGGTCCCTCAGCGCGATGCTGATTGCCTCGCCAATGCCCCTCGAGCCGCCCGTGACGATTGCGACGCGTGCCATGTGCTTCCTCTCCTTTGTCTGCTTATGGAGAGGCCCTTATTGCGCGCCCGCCCATCCTTCAAGTTCGCGGGCCAGCAATATCCGCAGCATCGTCATGCCCTCGCCGGACTCGTTGAGGCAGGGCAGGTAGGCGAAGTCCGTGCCGCCGGCGGTGAGGAAGGTGTCGCGGCCGCGGATCGCCAGCTCCTCCAGCGTCTCCAGGCAGTCGGCGGCGAAGCCGGGGGCGAAGATTGCGACCTTCCTGACGCCCTTGCCCGGCAGTGCCGTCAGCACCCTGTCGGTCGCCGGCTCAAGCCATTTGGCGCGGCCGAAGCGGGACTGGAAGGCGACCTCCAGCTCCCGACCCAAAGCCTCGGACAGCAGCCGCGCGGTCTTCCGGCAATGGCAATGATAGGGATCGCCGAGCTCGAGCGTCCGCTGCGGCATGCCGTGGAAGCTGGCGATCAGGGCCTCCGGCGCGAAGTCGAGCGCGGCGAGCGAGGCCCGCAGGCTCTCCGCCAGCGCGGCGATATAGGCCGGGTCGTCATGATAAGGCGGCAGGGTCCGCACCGCCGGCAGCCAGCGTTTGTGCCGTAAATGGCGGAAGACCTCGTCCACCGCGGTCGCCGTGGTCGCCGCGCAATATTGCGGGTAGAGCGGCGCCGCCAGGATCCGCGTGCAGCCCTGGGCCTGCAGCGCGTCGAGCCGCTCGGCGATCGCCGGCTGGCCGTAGCGCATCGCATGGTCGACGATCACCTCCGGCCCGAACGCGCCCTGCAGGGCCTCCGCCTGCCGCCTGGTATGGACGGCGAGCGGCGAGCCTTCCTCCATCCAGACCTGCCGGTAGGCATGGGCGGATTTCTTGGGGCGGGTATTGAGGATGATGCCCCTCAGGATCGGCTGCCAGACCAGTTGCGGGATCTCGACCACGCGCGGATCGGAGAGGAATTCGCGCAGGTAGAGCTTCACCGCGCCGGGCTCGGGCGCATTGGGCGTGCCGAGATTGATCAGCAGCACGCCGATCTTCGGCGCGGGGATCTCGGGATGGTCGGCGGGACGGTTCATGCCGCCGCCTGGCCGGCGCCGACCAGGATCGGCAGGGTCCGCACCCTCTGCCCGGTCAGCGAGAAATAGGCGTTGGCGATGGCGGGCGCGGCCGGCGGCACGCCGAGCTCGGTCACCCCGCCCGGCGCCTCGTCGCTGTCGATCAGTTCGACGCTGACCTCGGGCGCGTCGCGCAGGATGGGCAGGCCCCAGGCGCCGAACGTGCGCGCCACGGGCAGCCCGTCCGCGAACTCCACGGGCCGGCCGATCGCCGCGGCGACGCCATGGACGATGCCGCCCTCCACCTGCTGCTTGACCAGCTCCGGATTGACGATCCGCCCGCAATCCACCGCCGCCACCGCGCGCGAAACGCGCAGGCGCTGGTCGCCGGTCACCTCCACCTCGACGAGGCAGGCGATATGGGAGCCGAAGGCCGAATGGCAGGCGAGGCCCATGCCGCTGCCGCGCGCGCCGCCGTCCCAGCCGCCGATCGAGGCGGCGGTGGCGAGGCACTGGGCGAGCCGGGGATTGTTCTGCAGCAGGAAGGTGCGGAAGGCGAGCGGCTCCAGCCCCGCGGCCAGGGCCAGCTCGTCGACGAAGCATTCGGTGAAATAGCAGGTGTAGCTGTGCGCCTCGCCGCGCCACAGGCCGGTCTCGATGCCGATCTCCGTCTCGACCTGGTCGACCGCGACATTGGGGATGCCGTAGGGCGGCCGCGCCCCGGCGACGGCGGCGAAACCCGGCCGGGCCAGGCCACCACTGGCGCCGATCCGCCGCGCGACCTCGACCGCGGTCGCCGGCGCCGCGATCCTGGCCTGCCACGCCTCGAGCCGGCCCTGCTTCATCCAGCCGGTCAGCCGCGCACGGGCGGCGGGCCGGTAGCTGTCGCGCATGATCTCCTGCAGCCGCGACCAGGTGAGCTGGACCGGGCGGCTCATCTGCCGGGCGAGGCTCGCGGCCTGCTCGATCGCCGCCAGTTCCAGCTTCCGGCCATAGCCGCCGCCGGCGAAGGTCTGGAAGAAAGTGACCTGGTGCTCGGCCACGCCCGCCCCGCGCGCCGCCGCGGCGCGGGCGAGGCCCGGCGCCTGGCAGCCCGCATAGACCTCCACCGCGTCGCCAATGATCCGGACGGTGGCGGTCAGCGGCTCCAGCGCAGCCGTCGGCGCGAGGCCGACCTCATAGGTCTGGCTGACCGGGCTGGCGCCCGGGAAGGGGCCGGCTATGTCGCCCGCCTCGAACACGCGCGTGCCTTCGCCATCGAGCGCGGCGGTCAGCGCGGCCGAGATGCCCTGTGTCGTGACGAAGGGCCGGCGCAGGTGGAAGCGCGGCCGCATCCGCATCAGCGCCTTGTGCGCAGCCCACCAGTTGGTGCCGACCACCGCCACCCATTCCGCATCCTCGAAGGTGCGGAGCGCGCCGGGCACGCCGTTGCCCGCCGCCCGGTCGATGCCGGCGAGCCGGCTGCCCCAGGGGCCGCTGGCCAACGAGGCATAGACCATGTCGGGGAAGCGGATGTCACCGGCGAAGAGGGCGCTGCCGTCGATCTTCGCCGGCGCGTCGAGGCGGGGCAAAGGCTGGCCGGAGAGGCGGCCCTCGACATCCTCGCGCAGCGGCACCGGGTCCGGCGGCGTGTAGCCCACCGCAGCCTCGGCCAGCTCGGCGAAGGGGATGCGGTCGCTGCCGCGCCAGACGAAGCCGGCGCGCGCCTCCAGCTCCCGCCAGTCCGCGCCCCAGCGCGCCGCCGCGGCCATGCAGAGCATCACCCGCGCCGCCGCCCCCGCCTCGCGGAGCGGCGTCTCGAAGGCGCGGACCGAGGAGGAGCCGCCGGTCAGCATCAGGGCGCTGCGCGTCGCATAGCGGCGCGAGAGCCAGCGGCCCGTACCCTGCAGCCCGCTCGGCCAGCCGCTGTCGTCCGCGGCCTGGGCGGCGAGGAAGGTGTTGGCGTAGAGCGGGGAGAGCGGCGCCGGCTCGACCGCGACCGTGCGCCAGTCCGCGCCCAGCTCGTCGGCGAGGATCTGGGGCAAGGCCGTCCAGGCGCCCTGGCCGAGCTCGGCCTGCGGCACCGCCACGCTCACATGGCCGTCCCGGCCGAGCTTCAGCCAGGCATTGTAGACCGTCTCGCCTTCGCGGGCCCTGAGGTTCGGCGTATAGGAACGCGGCCAGAACTTCCAGGCGACGAGCAGCCCGACGCCGAGCCCGCCGCCGATCAGCAATTGCCGGCGGGTTGGCCCCCGTCTGGTCGCGTCTCTCGCCATCGGGAGGGTGATAGAGGGGGAGGGGGCGGGGGGCTAGAGTATAGGGGGCCAAATCAAACTGGTCATCCGGGCGAAAGCCGGGACCCATTAACACCGAAGTGCGAGCTCATTGCCGAACACCGGGGACCCATTCCAGTCTCCAGGTTCATGGATCCCGGCTTTCGCCGGGATGACTATGAGGGAGCTTGATTCCCCACCCGGTCCTGGGGCATCGCACGCCCCATGGCTGCCAGGATCTACCAACGCGAGCGCAACGCCATGCAGTCGGGCAGGGCCCGCTCCGGCGAATGGATTCTCGAATTCGAATCCGCGCGCCCGAAGCGGCCCGATCCGCTCACCGGCTGGGCCGGCGGCTCGGAGACGCAGGAACAGGTGATCCTGACCTTCCCGAGCCTCGAGGCGGCGAAGGCCTATGCGGCGAAGAACCGGATCGATGCCCATATCGTCCCGGCGTCCGAGCCCAGACTCAAGCTCCAGGCCTACGCCGACAATTTCCGCTAGAGACGCTTCACTCCGTCATTCCAGCGAAAGCTGGAATTGCCCTGACGGCGGTCGAGCCAGAACAGTGAGAGTCCAGCTTTCGCTGGAATGACGGGCTAGGCGAGCAACGAGTCCGCCAGCAGCAGCAGCATCTTCACGTCGATCGCATAGCCGTCGGCCCGCTTCGCCGCGACGAAGGCGGGGACGTCGGCCAGCTTCACCCGGTGCACGACGATATTCTCGCCCTCGACGCCGCCGCCGTCGGAGACCCTGGTCAGCCCCTCGGCGCGGAGCAGGGTGAAACCCTCGGAGACCATGCCCGGTGAGCTGTGATAATAACCGAGGTCGGTCATCCGCGCCGGGCGGTAGCCGGTTTCCTCCTCCAGCTCGCGCGCCGCGGCGCTCTCCACCGCCTCGCCTTCATCCTCGTCGCCGATCAGGCCGGCGGGCAGCTCGAGGCAATTCCGGCCGAGCGGCACGCGATATTGCTCGACCAGGATGACATGGCCGTCGTCGATCGCGACGATCACCGCGGCGCTGATGTTGCGGGTGCGCGAGACATATTCCCACTTGCCCTGCTTCTTCACGGCAATGAAGCGGCCTTCCCACACGGTCTCCTCCGGGAGGTTGCCGTCCGGTGCGCTCACAGCAGGATCACCCGGTTGGGCAACTCGTCGGGATTGTCGTGCTTCGCCGGCAGCACCCGGTGCAGCACCGCGCCGACTTTCTCCACGGCGAGCGCCAGCCCCTGACCCGCCCGGCCCTGCTTCACCTCGTCGACCAGCACCGCCATCGCCTCGCCCCAGACGTCCGCCTCGACCTGCTCGGCGATCGCCCGGTCGGCGACGATCTCGGCGCGATGCTCCTCGAGCGAGAGATAGATGAGGACGCCGGTCCGGCCGCGCGTCTTCAGCTCGCAGCTCGAGCGGAACAATTGCACCGCGCGGCGATGCACGCGCCGGCTCTTGGTCGCGCCCGGCGTGAGCGCGAGGCGCAAGGGCCGCCAGATCAGCAGCAGCCGGACGAACAGGAAGGCCGCGATCAGCTTCACGAACATGGCGAGCATGACGATCGGCCGGGTCAGCTCCCCGTTCCAGCCGAGCAGCAGTCCGGTCCACCAGTCGATCCAGCTCTGCGGCACGACCGCCCACCATGCGGGGACGAGCAGCATGGCAAGGATCGCATAATGGAGTGCGACGTCATGATAGGCGTCGGAGCGGCGGGCGACGATCGTCACGATCTCGCCGTCGCTCTCGCGCTCGGCTTTCGCTACGGCCTCGGTCACCCGCTGCAGGTCGTCCGCGCTGAGCTGCATCACCATCCCCCCGATGCGCCGCCGCCGCCGGACGAGCCGCCGCCGCCGGAAAAGCCGCCG